>Ga0115005_10000821_pt1 | contig 24224 bp, 25 predicted proteins | sample ArcOceMetagenome_FD_87163 | JGI IMG/M metagenome (GOLD analysis project Ga0115005, IMG submission 87163) | Marine eukaryotic phytoplankton communities from Arctic Ocean - Arctic Ocean - Greenland ARC118M Metagenome | ecosystem: Environmental > Aquatic > Marine > Oceanic | place: Arctic Ocean...
CCGTTGTTACTTTGCGGATTTTCTGTTGCCAGTTTCCATCCGCTGTTTTAGCCACCCTGCTGCCCTCAGGCCCGCCTTATTGCCTCGCGCCTACCGAGCTGTTTTCCACTCTAATGGTGACATCCGGCACCATGACACATCGAATGATGCAATTAGAAAAAAAAGAATTGATCGAACGCGTTGCCAATGAACACGATGCGCGCAGTAAACTGGTTAAGCTCTCAAAAAAGGGAGAGGCCATGATCAGTCTTGCAGTTGATGAGCATGTAGAAAATGAACTGGATATTCTTTCTAGTCTTGATCAAGACACGCAAAAAAAGCTCGATCAAAGCCTAAAAACATTATTAATCACACTTGAGGGCATGGAATAAGTTCAGCGATAGAGACGCATAAGAATTAACGGTTTAACCGTGCATGGGCGGGCACAGCCTTAAATATGCACGATACTCTGTTACGCTTGATGCGGGTTTTACATCTCATTTTTCATGGGAAGTAAAACCCGAATCGCCAAGCCACCCAGGGAAGACTGGCTAAAATGTATTTGACCGTTATGAAAGTCCACAATACTTTTTACCAAGGACAAGCCTAAACCTGCACCTTTGCCTTTATTTTGATGCTCACGATAAAAACGATCTGTTAAGCGAGCATAATGTTCAGGCTTAACACCTGGGCCTGAATCCTCGATCAGAATTTCAAGGTACGGGCTTTTATTGAGCAAAGAAAGGCGGATATACCCCTTCTCTGGTGAGTATTCACGGGCATTATCGATTAGGTTACGAAGTAAGATTTCCAGCAAAAAGTGGCTACCCATAACATTGATTGCTTTCGATTCGTCATCGCATATCAGTTCGAGTTCTTGTTGTTTATCCATAATAGAAATGGCCATCTGTGCCATAACCTCTTGGCAAAGCGGATAAAATTGTAATTTATCAACAGGAATGGTTTCTGGTGACACCTTAGATAAGGTCAATAACTGTTCGAGCAAGCGTGATACTCGCTTCACACCGGTTTCTAATTCTTTTAATGCCGCATTACGATCATCATCATTACTGGCTGCCATGGCATTTTGTGCATGCAGCATAACAACAGAAAGCGGTGTGCGTAATTCGTGGGCCGCATCTGCGGTTAATCTTTGTTCCCTAGAAATAGCATCATTTAATCTTAAAAATAAACTATTCAGTGAATCCACAACGGGTCGAATTTCTTTGGGTGTTTGCACTAAAGAAATGGCTGTTAAGTTCTTCGGGTCTCTTCGTTTAATATTGATGGTCAGCTGCTTTAGTGGCTTAAGTGCTAACCGAATGATGAAGGTCAATAGAATAAGAGCAAAAGGCAGCATGGCCAAACCTGGCCATAAGGTTTGCTTAGCTATTTCCGTGGCAAGTTCACCCCTAATGGATTCACTCTCACCTACATGCAACCAAAAGTCCCAGTCATCATCGTATAAGGTAAATACTCGCCAATTTTCATCATTGATCTGGATATCAGAAAACCCCAATGTTTCAGAGGAAAAGCGACGATTAGGCGCACTACCAGACGTAATTAATAATTTATTGTCATTATTATAAATCTGATAAGCGATCTTTTTTTGATAAAAGAGTTCATTACTGGATGGCAGGTTTTCATCATCGAAACCATAATAGACAATAGGTAAGTAGTCACTTTTTTGATCAATGGTGGAGACACTCTCACCCAGTAGATTTTTTAAGATGTAAGAACTGTGTGATAATTGCGCATCAAATAGTTCTTCTATTTCATGAACCGCTTGACGCTGGCTGAGAAAATAAATTGCGGCAATATAGATAATGGTAAAAGATAATATACCGATAATTAAAAAACGATTAATAGAAAGCTGAATATTAGTTTTTAATTTTTCGATCATACTTTGGGAACCATATACCCCACACCACGAATGGTGGTTATCAATCCTGTATATAATTTTTTACGTAGGTTGTGAATATGCACCTCAAGTGCGTTACTTTCAATATCATCATCCCAACTGTATAGGTTCTGCTCAAGGGATACACGGGACATCACTTTTCCTTGATTTTGCAAAAGCACCTCAAGCAAATTAAATTCCCGGCGGGATAGATTAATAGGCGCCTGCTTATACTGCACACTTCTGGATTTTTGATCTAACTCGATATCTGGGTATTCAATGATATTACTGGCTCGTCCTGCACTTCGTCTTAAAAGCGCTCGAATTCTGGCTTGCAATTCACTGACGTCAAATGGCTTGGCAAGATAATCATCTGCACCTAAATCCAATCCTTTTATTTTGTCGTCAATGCTGTCTCTTGCCGTTAGAATTAAAACTGGACTGGCTTGTTTGATGCGATATTGCTTTAAAAAACTAAAGCCATCCGCATCTGGTAGGCCTAAATCAAGAATAACAAGATCATAGTGCTCATGCTCAGTGGCCGATAATGCAGACTTAACGTGATCGAAATGATCAATGGCATAATGCTCACTTTGTAAGCTCTGCTTAAGACCAGCCGCTAGCTGAGTATCATCTTCAAGTAATAAAATACGCATTAATCAAATCTTTCATTAATATGCTAAACGCATAAAAAATAAAGCGGACAAGCCGCTTTATTTTTACGATGGATATTAAAAACTAATATTGTACTGCAGAATTAATGCATCCACATCAGACGGACTTTCGTCACCCGATTGTTGGTACATTTCTAGGCGTACACTATTCTTATATCCCCCTGCCATAAACCCGACTTTCGCACCGATGGTCGTTGCTGTCATATCACCTAAACGATAATCGGCGGTCACGTATTCAGGTGTTGCTTCTGTATTACTCAAGCTGTAGCGGTAAAACTCCGCTTCTTGTTGCTGGTAATAACGCACGTGAGGCTCAATATACCAGCTATCACTAATATTAAAACGATAATGGGTATCGATCGTATGAGACGCCACATCCCAATCATCCCACATATAACGATATGAAATATCGGCCACATCACCGCCAATATAGCGCTTTACCTTACCGTATAAGCTTTGCTTGGTGCGGCTGTCTGGACGATTTTCGTATATATAAGTTCCATTTAAACCATTCGCAGCAACTAAATCACCGTTATTATCCAGTACAGATACAATCTTATACGGGTCAGAATGGTAACCACTGCTTTGCGAGTAGCCATAATTCAATTGTACCAGTGTGTAGCGGTCTATGACCTGAGTCACACCAAATAGCACTTCACTCATGGTGCGGGTATCTGCATCACCAGCACGTTCTTGAGTTTGAGTATTGGCTTTCATTTCACTCAGTGCAACCGGAATGCCACCTTCTGGTGTGATGTCGTCGTACTCAAAGCTCACGCCAAAGCTTAAGGTTGTATTGCGTTGATTCATATCATGCAAATAGGTGGCGCTACCGCTCATAGATGTAAAGTCGTGCTCGGCAGAGATATTGCCGCCATAAATCATTTTATTAAAGCGACCAATGGGTTGTTCATAGTTCACACTGAAACTGCCACGAGAGTCACGAAAGGTATCATCTAATGGGACATCGCCAGCAGCCGTCTCGTAGCTGCCTTTACCACTTGGGCGGGTGAAGGTTTGCACGTCATCACTTTCAGCCGCACCATTATGTGAGGCACCGGTCAACGCGTCATAGATCAATTTAAACCCTAAGACACTGTCGTCTTCATAGGTTTTTTTCAATGAGATGGCCGGTTCAAATGCACTGACACGATCGGTCTCGTTATAAATCAATACCGAAACATCGGTTTCCCAATCATTGGCGGATTGCGCTTGAGCCGTTACACCCAAAAGGCAGCCCGTTGCTGTGGCTAGGGTGTTGCGAATGTTTTTACTTTTTTTAGTGTTTACAGGTTTTGAATTCATAATTACCTCAAATAAAGCGATGGGTTGGTTTTGTGCATTTAGTTACAGCCACAACCACCACCACCAAAACTTTTACCGCCACTGCTCGCTTCTTTACTAAAATAGATATGATCATCAAAGCCGCTGTCCATAGGGGCGTTATCTAACGCCATATCGTCACGGGCCAGAATATCCCTTTCCCATGGCTTCACACCTAAAGAACTGCAACCTGACAAACTTAGCGTACTTAAGATCAGTAATGAGATAATAATTTTCATAAACCCTCCGGTTTAATATTTATTTTTTAAGATTCTTTAGCAAAGATTCGATGCTTTTTTCATATTCATCGATATTGCTTTGTTTAAAACCAACGTGACGGTGACGAACCTTACCTTTGCCATCAATGACAAATGAGCTAGGCATGCCCACTAATTTATATTGTTCAGCCAATTTACCATCCGGGTCAGAAAACACCCGAAAATTAGCCGGCACATCTTTTAAGAACTGCTTGGCTTGATCGAGCTCTGTATCAAGATTGATACCAATGACCACTAAACCTTCCTTTTCATATTTTGACTGAATCTCATTCAGCCAAGGAAACGATTTTCGACAAGGACCACACCAAGATGCCCAAAAGTCTAAATACACAACCTTGTTTTTATATTGATTAAGATCAAATTTATTAAGCCACTGCTCGGCATGAGTAGGGAAACTCGCCAGCAGAACAACCGTAAGTAATAGCTTATTCATATTCGTCGTTAGCAATTTCATTTTATGCATCCGTTGTTTTATGGTTTTAGTATGGCGTTTGAATCTTAAGGATTCCTTAACAATTCAACATTTATCATGCCTGTATCAAATAATCGGAGTAATCCAAATGAAACAGGCTTTTATTACATTCAGTGTATTATTAAGCATAATCGCTTTCAGTGCTTTTAGTCACGCTGAAGACACTGAGTTTTTACCGGTAGATCAAGCATTTAGCTACCAAGCTAGCTTTTCTGATGAACAACTAGAAGTACGCTTTGATATTGCGGATCATTACTATTTGTATTTGTCACGCCTAAGCTTAAAACAAGATGGCCAATCTATTCCTTTTACCACCGAACAAACACCAATCGAAAAAGAAGATGAGTATTTCGGGCTAGTTAAAATATTTAAGCATCAAGCCACTTTATTTGCTCAAACCACTTCCACGTCACCGGTGACGCTTGGGTTCCAAGGCTGCGCTGAGGCAGGCTTATGCTACCCACCTCAAAAACGTGAAATATCTATGGTTGAGCTTACCCCTGCTGCCAAGGTGGATGTTAATACCGTTGATGCTGAAGATGTATCATCCATTACAGCCCTTTTGCAATCCGGTAGCCTCGCTTGGCAAATGCTAATTTTCTTTGCACTTGGTGTTGGCCTTGCCTTTACACCTTGCGTGTTTCCGATGATTCCGATCCTTTCCAGTATTATTGTAGGTCAAGGCAATATCACCACGCGTCGTGCCTTTGTTATGTCCCTGACCTATGTGATCGCCATGGCCATGGCTTATGCCAGTGCCGGTGTGCTTGTGGGTTACTTTGGTGCCAAGGCAAACATTCAGCTTTATCTGCAAAGCCCTTGGGTACTTGGCTCATTTGCAGGGGTATTTGTTCTTCTGTCCTTGTCTATGTTCGGTTTTTACGAGCTGCAGTTACCACGCGCCTTGCAGGACAAACTCAATTCCATTAACCAAAACCAGCAAGGCGGTCAGCTGCTTAGCGTTGCAATTATGGGTGTACTGTCGGCTTTAGTCGTAAGCCCTTGCGTGAGCGCACCACTGGCAGGCACCTTGGTTTACATATCCACCACTGGTGATGCCCTGTTAGGCGGTGCGGCTCTTCTAGCACTAGGTCTGGGCATGGGCTTACCGTTGTTGCTTATTGGTACCGGTGGCAGCCGCTTCTTACCAAAAGCAGGCGTTTGGATGAACGCGGTGAAAAATGTATTTGGTGTGGCGTTATTAGGTGTGGCTATTTGGTTGCTTGAGCGCATCGTTCCTGCAGGTGTCACCATGACTCTTTGGGCCACGCTATTGATTTGCAGCGGTGTCTTTCTTGGAGCATTTGAACAAGGTACGCAAGGCTGGGCACGTTTATTCAAGGCTGTAGGCCTGATAACTTGCTTTTATGGTGCGCTATTGATCTTAGGTGCAGCCTCTGGTCAAAAAAACCCCTTACAGCCTCTTGGTGCCTCTCAGTTGGGTAATAGCCAGACCAGCTCAGCTCAAGTGGCGGTCGCTCATGATACATCTAATATGATCACCAGCAGTAACGAGTTTAACCAAGCACTGCAAGACGCCTCAAACAAACAGCAGATTGCCGTTTTAGATTTCTACGCTGACTGGTGCATTGCCTGCAAAATCATGGATGCTGAAATATTCAGCCAAGCCGATACCCAACAGAAAATGCAAAACGTGTCATTTATTCAACTGGACATGACGAAGAATACAGACGATCAACTGAACCTACTCAATCAATTTGGCCTGTTTGGTCCTCCGGCTGTTTTATTTTTCAGCCAAGGCAAAGAATTAGCAGATCTTCGTATTGTAGGAGAAGTGGACAAGCAAACGTTCATGAAGCACTTGCAGTTGGCTCATGAACAATAACCGCCATATAGCCTTACAAAAAAGCCAGCTTATTTAAGCTGGCTTTTTTGTTTAAAGGGGCGCTGATTTATTTAAGAGACAGGTTACGCCATAAATATTTGAACTCGTTCAAACTTTATACACAGCGGCGTATTAGGTCGCAGCATCCCATACCAAAGTACCAAGCTAATTTCATCAAAATAGCCTAAGTTGCAGCTACTGTGCATGACGTTAGGACGACTGACATGGACCAAGAAAAAGAAAAACAGGTACAAATCCAAATTAATCAGAGTCTAAAAAATATCACTTGGAAGGAATCGGGTATTCCCACGTTGACTCAACAAGCAAAGGCGCCTCAAAATTCGCCTCTGAATACCGCTTTCGATTACCCGAGTGACTTCATACTGGATTTTGATGCCATACCCACCAAAAAAAATGGCCATAAACTAGGCTGTACCTGCAAGAAGTGTATGGCGCTGCCGAGAAGTGAAGAAGCCAAAGCCTTAGCAGGATTAAAACCAGAAGCTGTACTGCATCCCTTAAATAAAAAGCGGTTTTAAGGTTATAGCAGCCCTAAAAAAGGCAGAACACTCAACGCCAATATGGCGATCATGGCTAGAAGATAAAGCGTAAAGGTAACAGGCTGCTTTGCAAAGGTTGAAGATAGGGTGCGCGCCTTCCCATCCAGTAAAGCCTGCTCTCGCTCAGACTGCATTTTAGCTTGCCTAGATTGAGCGTACTCATTTAAAAGTGCATGAGCTTGAGGCAATTGGGTTTCGTCGCTTAACCAAATAGCAGCCATACCCACTCCCCAGAAGCCCGCTTTGGTTTCATAAAAGCTCAGGTCATGCTCCTCTAATAATTGACATACCTCTTGGTATTCATCTTCAGGAACATGTTTCAAACGTAATAATAGTGCGCCCATAGTTTTTTATTCATTGCTCGCTTGTTTGGCAAGCATGCTTTTAATCAATGCTTGAATCGCTAATAAAACAGCACCGACTAACAATGCGAATAATAATGGAATTAAGCCATGCAAGGATGCTGCAATGCCATTTGTAAACAGTTCGCCAAACATCACAATATAAGCAGGCGCAATGGCATCTAAACCATCAAGAGTGTGTGAAGCCGGTACAAATAATATTACTGCACTGATCATGCGCAGATAGTTTTTCACATCTTCATTGCGCCAATACTTAGTAAATTTTACAACCACATAGTACATACCCACAGCGGCAATCAAGTAAGTAATCCAAGCCAGAAGGTATGTTTCGTAATATGCCATGGTTACTCCATCCATATAATATGATCTTCCCAATCCTCTTCCGGAATTTTGTCATCCGGAATACCTTTACGACGCATAGATTGGTTACGTTTATGAATTAAATCTTTATCACCGCTACGTAAGTGATGCCATTTAGGTAAAGGCTTACCTTCACTGATTAAACGGTATGAACAGCTTGATGGCAGCCAATGAAACTCGGTGACATCTTCCGGCTTTAACCAAACGCAGTTAGGCACCAGTTCTTGGCGGCGTTTATATTCAGTGCAGTTACACGTTTCACGATCCAAATATCGACAGACAATTTCGGTGTAATGTACTTCACCTGTGTCTTCATCTTCTAACTTGTGCAGGCAGCATTTTGCACAACCATCGCACAGGCTTTCCCACTCATCCTTACTCATTTCTTGTAAGGTTTTTGTTTGCCAAAAGGGTAATTCTTTTTTGGCCATGCCAATACCTTTGTTTTCTTTAGGTCGGAAAAGCAGGCGCCATCCGACACGGTCATAGGGGCTTATAAGATATCGGTGTATTTCGCAGACGTATCTTTATGGAGATCCAACATATAATCATCACGCACTGGTGGCATTTGTAAGTAAAACCCCTTTGTTACGATTTCACTTAATACTTTTTTCGCATCAGCACGGCCTAACTGCTTGTCTTCGCTAAGCGGTAATCCCATCACTTCTTTAGGCGTGCCAAACATTTTTAATAGTTCTTCTGGCACACGTTTCAAGCCTTCAAGACGATCGGTATAAAGATACATTTCTTCTTTTTTAGGGCTAGACCAGACGGTTAATAATTTCTTTTTCATGGCGGTTACTCAATTAAGATTGCTTTGCTAATTGGTTTAATACATCCAGCAATGGTTGACCCACTACCTCTTCACGCCATCCTTGCAGTGTTTTTGGAATTTGAAACGGACCCCTTGGATAGCCTTCACGCAGCATGGCTTCCAAGGATTTTTTACGAGCCAATAGTTCAGGCGGCACATCCAACTGCTCAGCAACCTTGTCCACTTGACGGCGCATTTTCTTGAACCACTCACCCGCGCTTTGCGTTAAAGGACGATCCATGCGTGAAGGCCAATCGGTTTGCGGCGTCTCTTTACAGCGCTGAATCAGCTCTATGATTTGTTCACCTTCTTTGCGCACAGTGGCTTGGCGTATGCCCTTTATAGAAGATAGTTGTTTTACCGCTTGAGGCAAGCGCAAGGCCAATTCCATCAATAGTGCATCATTGATTAAATGACCACGGGGAATATTCACTTCTTTACAACGTGCTTCGCGCCAGTCAACTAATTGGCTTAAGACATTAAGTTGGTGACCTTTGAGCATCCACGCCTTCTTGACTCGCTCGTAAGAATAGCCCGCTTGCTGAGTGTCGCTCCAATCTTGCAGAACTTGCTGGCAATCCGCTAACAGCCAATCTAAGCGCCCTTGCTCTTTCAAGCGCGCTTCCAGTTTATCAACCATAGGCAGCAAATATTCAACGTCATCCGCTGCGTAATGTAGCTGGTTTTTGCTTAATGGGCGCTGCAGCCAGTCACTGCGGGTTTCGCCTTTTTCGAGTTCCACACCCAACAAAATTTTAACCAGTTTTTGATAACCCATAATGCCACCTAAGCTGGCCATAGATGCGGCTAACTGGGTATCAAACATGGGTTCTGGCAAGACACCTAAATTATGATAAAACGCATCAAAATCCTCACTTGGACTATGCAATACCTTAACAACACTTGAACAGGTAAACACTTCACGCAAGGGCTGCCATTCAGTGATGGCAAGCGGATCTATTAAAAACGTATCGCGACCGTCGTTAATTTGAATCAACGCCAGTTTCGGGAAGAATGTATCCACGCGCATGAATTCACTGTCTAACGCAATGCGCTCGACCGTCATCCAATATTCAGCTGCATCCGCTAAGGCTTGGTTATCTTGAATGTAAATCATATGGGCCTAATTCAGTGAGGCGAAAGGAGCTAACAAATGGATTTAATAAACGCTTTTACGACCAGCTAGCGCATGAGCTAAGGTGCCGCCGTCAACATACTCAAGTTCGCCGCCTAGTGGCACGCCATGAGCAATACGACTCACGTCCACATTTTTGCCTGCGAACATTTGCTGGATATACTGGGCCGTGGCTTCCCCTTCAACTGTGGGGTTGGTGGCTAAGATAATTTCTTGCACACCTTTTTCAAGCACCCAGCTTTTCAGTTTATCTAAGCCAAGCGCATCCGGGCCAATGCCTTCGATGGGGCTTAAGCGCCCAAACAAAACAAAATAGCGACCTTTAAAACCGGTTTGCTCAATGGCCAATACTTCAGCGGGTGTTTCTACCACACACAATTGATCGTCATTGCGCTTGGCATCATCACACACTGGGCAAAACTCGGTTTCGGTCAGGTTACGACACTGCTGGCAATGCCCTACTTTATCAAGGGCTTCGCTTAATGTGGCCACTAAACTGGCCGCACCGGCTTTGTCTTTTTCAAGTAAATACAAAGCCAAGCGCTGGGCCGATTTAGGCCCCACACCGGGTAAGATCGTAAGCGCTTGAACCAATTCATTAATCAGTGGGCTAAGAGATGCCATAACCTGCTCTATTCCTTAGAAAGGAAGTTTCATACCTGGTGGTAGACCCATGCCATCGGTCATGGAACCCATTTTCTCAGCACTTGCTGCTTCGATTTTACGTACCGCATCGTTTACCGCTGCAGCCACTAGGTCTTCGATGATTTCTTTGTCTTCTTCCATTAGGCTGTCATCTAGTGACACGCTTTTCACGTCATGACGACCTGTCATTACGATTTTCACAAGGCCTGCACCTGACTCACCTGTGGTTTCTGCATTGGCTAGCTCTTCTTGTGCCTTTTGCATACGTTCTTGCATTTTTTGGGCTTGCTTCATCAAGTTGCCCATGCCGCCTTTCATCATGTTGAATTCCTCAATGATTTGGGTTGTTTATTGCCAGTTAACTCAGTCAACGGGGGTAATGGTGTCCATTATAACCTGCGCATTGAACGCTTGTCGCAGGGCTTGTACTTTTGGGTCTTGTTCGATGCTTGCAACCGCTTGCGCTAGTCGCTCTTCTTGCAGTCGCTGTGCGCGCTGAGCCGGTGTCTCAAACTGAATTGAGCCTTCTAATACCTGCACCTGATAGCGTTGATTCAATGCCTCATTCAGCACTTGGGCAAAACGTTTTTGGTGAGCTTCACCAAATAAGCGCATATGGCCAGCATCACTATGAAACACTAATTGGCTGCCCTCAGCTTGCATTAAGCAGGTATTGGCCACCAGATTTCGTAACATGCCTTCTAGGGGCAGCGCGTTAAAAATCATAGGCCAGCTTGCACTATTAAGCGGCATGGCTTTTAAATCGGCAATTTCTTGTTCTAGCTGCGCTTGTTTCGCCGCGCGTTTGATTTGCTGCTCTTGTTCTTGGGCGCTTGGCTCACTTGGCGCTTGGGCTTGAGGTTCTGCAACGGCTGTCATCTGCGGGATAGGAGCAGGATCGGCCGCTTGCATAGGTGGCTCGATCACATTTGGCTGAGCGGGCTCAACCGATGTGTGTGCGGCCTGAGCCACTTCAACCGGCGCTTCTTGCGCTGGCATCTCCTGTGGCGATGGCGCTTCAGGGGCGACAGACGGCTCAATATGTGGCTCATTTGATGTATCCCAAGGAACATCTAGCTCGTCTGGCTTAGGTGCTGAAACGTAAGCCGGTTCTGGGGATAGAACCGGTGCGGCTTCTGGTGCGCGCAGCTCTTCACCTGTTTGCGGTATAAAATCACTGTTTTGCGAAGGTACCGCTTCAGTGTCCCCCTCTGGTGTAGAGTCAGGTGAGCAGGGTTCAACCGCTGAAACTTGACTAACAGGGAGGGCAATGTCACCACTGGTATCGTGCGCCGTATTGATGATCTGGCGCTTGAGATGCGCCAGATCAGGCTTTTTTACCTGGGGCACTCCCGCGGGGCTTTGGGCTTCGGCCTGCTGGCCCACTGGCGCAAAGTTAATCATGCGCAGTAAGGTCATCTCCATTCCGGAGCGAGGTTCAGGTGCCAAGGGTAAATCCCGCTTACCGGTTAATGCCACCTGATACATCAGCTGAACCATGGCTGGGCTCATGGCCTGTGCCAATGCTAGGACTTGTTCTTTGTCCCCTTGGCTATTATCGACTGCATCGGGTACCGCTTGGGCAATGGCAATGCGATGAATTAGGTGAATGAGGTCAGCCAGTAAGTTATTGAAATCCACTGCGTGCTCAGCCATTTGCGCCACCAGCTGTAAAGCGGTGGCGGCATCTGCTTCAGCTAAGGCAATGGCCAACTGAAATACACGACCACGATCCACGGTGCCCAGCATACTGGCCACGTCTAATTCTTTAATGTGACCTTGGCCAAAACTAATGGCTTGGTCGGTGAGGCTTAATGCATCGCGCATACTGCCCTCGGCCGCGCGGCCTAGCAGCCATAAACCCGGCTCTTCGGCCGGAATGTTTTCTTGCCCTAGTATGTTCTTTAAATACCCCACAATGCGCTCTGGGGTCATATTTTTTAGGCTGAACTGTAAGCAGCGGCTCAAAATCGTGGCCGGTAGTTTTTGCGGGTCAGTGGTGGCTAACAGGAATTTTACATGTTCTGGTGGTTCTTCCAGTGTTTTTAACAAGGCGTTAAAACTGGAGTTCGATAGCATGTGCACCTCATCGATGAGGTAGACCTTGAAGCGTCCACGGGTAGGTGCATATTGTACGTTATCGAGAATTTCGCGGGTATCTTCAACCTTGGTACGTGAGGCAGCATCCACCTCAATTAAGTCAACAAAGCGGCCCTGACTGATTTCTTGGCAGCTATTACATTCGCCACATGGCTCAGAGGTAATGCCTTGCTCACAGTTCAGGCACTTGGCCAAAATACGGGCAATGGTGGTTTTACCCACACCACGAGTACCCGTGAACAAATACGCATGATGCAGGCGCTGATTATCAAGGGCGTTGATAAGGGCGCGCATGACGTGCTCTTGCCCTACCATGTCCTTGAAAAATTGTGGACGCCATTTACGCGCCAGTACCTGATAACTCATGAAATATTTCTCAGCCTTGCTTGGCCTAACAGCCTGATTTACAGGGAAAATAATAGGCACAGATGATATCTGACCTAGCCTGACAATGCTAGGCAAGGGGCCAACCCATCCCGCCAATTAAGTCATATATACAGGCTTAATTTCAGATAAGATACGCCCATACTCTAATCATTAAAACGCAACCATCAAAAGGACACACCATGGCTGGCGCGAGCTTATTAACCCTATTAGATGATATTGCCACCGTATTAGACGACATTGCTGTTATGAGCAAAGTGGCCGCCAAAAAGACCGCGGGTGTGCTTGGGGATGATCTTGCCTTAAACGCCCAGCAAGTGAGTGGCATTCGTGCAGAGCGTGAACTGCCTGTGGTTTGGGCCGTGGCCAAAGGCTCATTCTTAAATAAAGTGATTTTAGTACCCATTGCCATCGCGATTAGCGCCATCTTCCCCTGGCTCATTCAACCGTTACTGATGCTTGGGGGCGCGTATTTATGTTTTGAAGGGGCTGAGAAAATCATTCACAGCGTGCTACATCGAAAAAATAAACAAGATAACCAAGCTCATAAAAGCGAAATTGAAGCCATTGCCGACCCTAAGCAAGACCTGGTGGCTTTTGAAAAAGGCAAAATTAAAGGGGCCATTCGAACCGACTTTATTCTATCCGCAGAAATTATCGTTATCGCATTAGGCACAGTGGCAACCGCCACACTGACCAGCCAAATACTCGTGGTCAGCACCATTGCTATTGCCATGACAGCTGGTGTGTATGGTTTAGTCGCCTTAATTGTCAAACTGGATGACATGGGACTGTATTTAACCCACAAACATGCAGCTGGCTTACTCAATAAACTGGGGGGCGGTTTATTATGGTTTGCACCGCAGTTAATGAGAACACTGTCGATTGTGGGCACCGCCGCCATGTTTTTAGTGGGCGGCAGCATCTTGGTTCACGGATTGCCGTTTTTGCATCACCTTGTCGATGACATTAACCTTTGGTCCCATGGGCTAGGGGCAATAGCAAGCTTAAGTGGTGCCATGCTGCCGATTTTGTTTGATTTGGTGGTTGGGGCAATTTTAGGGACCTTGGTTGTAATAACTACCTACATTATTGGCCGTTTAAAACAGGCAGCATTCAATCACTCTTAAATTATAACCATACTTAACTTAGTGCTCTGTGCTCTGTGGTCAGTGGTCAGTGGTCAGTGGTCAGTGGTCAGTGGTCAGTGGTCAGTATTGTGCTGAAGCTGACTACTGCGAAAACATGATTTCAACTTCATGCATCACGTCATGATTGACATGATAATGCCACCCAAGGCATTCCATGTCCTGCTCTATTATAAATATGCCCATACCTACCGAGTCATTAGCCTTGGAATTAACGTGCTTGATATGATTACTAATGCTTAGTTTTTGCTGGGTAAGCTTAACCTCAATACATCCTTCACCATGAACAATGGCATTCTTAATCAGATTAATCAGCTGCACGGCAAATGAATACGCTGTAATAACCACATGCGACACGGGCAGCAGTATATTGACACTGTGGGTAAGCTCATAACGTTGAGACAATTCTTTCACACAGCCAGTGATCACGGCATTAAGATCAACTGCCGACGGCTCTAGCTCAGACGCCCCACCCCAAAGGCTTAACAGGTTATTGGCGAATGACTGCATTTTTACATTGGCATGAAATATTGTATTAAGCTTTTCATTAAATAAGAGAGATAGGCTTAAAAAGGGCTAGCCGATTCAAATGTCATTAACTGACCAGAAACAGGGTGTTTGAAAACCAATCGACTTGCGTGAAGCATCAGCCGGCTAGATAACGCCTGAGATTGTGCGGTACCGTATAAATCGCACCCTAAAATTGGATGTCCAAACGCAAAACTGTGAATACGTAGCTGATGCGTTCGGCCGGTTAACGGCGTGAAAGAAACCTTTGTTCTATCGCCTAATCGCTCAATTACTTCAAACTCACTTTGAGCCTGCTTGCCAGATTCAAAGCAAATCTTTTGCCTTGGAAATTCTCCCTTAGCAATAGGCAAGTCAATCACCCCTATATCGTGTTTAACGTGCCCATGCAAAATTGCTGTGTAGGTTTTGCTGACTTGGCGATTTGAAAATTGACGATTTAAAAGCTTTACAATTTCTTTTGATAGCGCCACCAGCATAATACCGGAAGTGCCAAAATCTAAGCGGTGTACTAGCAAAGCACCAGGAAAATCCTGCACCAAACGATAATGAACAGAATCTTTATTTAGGGGATTTTTTCCCGACAAGCTTAACAGACCGCTAGGTTTATTAATGAGTAAAATAGCATCGTCTTGATAAAGTATTTCGATGCGTTCATTGCAGTGGGGAGCAACAAAGTCGTCAGCAAATAACAGTGGTGATTCAATCATGATTTGAACCTTGGCGTTTAAGCACGTACCCAAGTGAATGGAAATATTGCTTAAAAGCGGCGTTAATACGCAAACGGTGTTCGCCTTGAGGGTACAAACCCAATTTAGCTTCTTCTGAAAGTTTGGTGCCCTTAACTAAAAAATTATTTTTAATCGGGGCATCTTGCACAAAGGCCTCAAATGCACGGGCACACATTTCCTCAGGCTTACTAAAATAATAGCCTTTGGTTTTTTTATCCATCAACGCACTTTGCTTAAAGTAATCATTGGGCGCATCACCTGCTTCATTTAAAATAATCGTTTGAAAGCACTGAGCCAATAATTCATTCAGTGGATGCTCAATCTGAGTCACATCATCTAACCAAGCATTACTGGCAAATTCACCTCTAGAGGCGCCATTGAATGCTTTCTCAGTAATATAATGATCGAAACCATGAAACCATTCATGAGCAATACTGCCAGGTCCTGCATTCTTAGCTAATGAAAAACTGCGCGTCGCCGGCTCATAATGCGCCATCACACCCGGCTGACCGCCGCAGCCATATTGCAATGCTAAGGTGCCGCGCAATGATATAAGATTTTCATTGCCACCCAGAATTGTCATTAAATCGCACAGTGCATCATAAAATAATGGCGCTGCCTTTTGTTTTTCAGCCTCTTTGACCCACTTGCCGATTTGAATACTGCGAAAATCAAAACGCCGACGAATCGACACAAAGGAGATATCCTCACCTTGTTGGTGGTCTGGCCCTCGGCGATAGAACTCTCGATTTAACATATATAGTTATCTAGATATTTTGTGTGTCGGCACTAATCAATGTACATAGCACACCCAAATGAATTCAATTAAGTCCATTAAAACTGTACATAGTAACAAACTGAAGCGTACATTCAGCCACTATCGAACAATACACATAGGCAGAATGCTTTTAAAACGAGAAGGAATGGGTAATAAAAAGAAGGATATGTGGAGGGACCTCCAGCCACACCCCGGCACACAAGTCCATAACTACCGTTGCTCCCTTCCGGGCCTGGCGGGGTTCGTTATTTATTGTTGCGGGGGGACCGGAGGCCACCATAACGAGAAAGCAAAACACACTTTCAATTGCTTCACTGCGAGTAAAGCCCGCGCATTGTCTTAAAAAAACCAGTTAGTTTCAAGGACTTATTGCCTTTGGGACAGATTAACTCAGTAAACTCAGAACCTTAGATTCCTGATACACTCATACAAAAGCATGAATCGGTCCCCCTATGCTCAAAATTACACCTATCCCTATTTTACAAGATAACTATGTTTGGTTATTAGAAAACCAAGGCCAGACATTGGTCATTGACCCTGGTGAAGCCGAGCCGGTGATGGCTTACCTCAAACAACATAACCTCTCGTTAGACTTCATGTTCATCACCCATAAGCACTGGGACCATGTGACAGGTATAGCTGCCATTAAAGCCGCCTATCCGGACTGCATCATCTATGGGACGGGCCACCATGAGATCCCTTGTCGCGATATTGCCTTAATAGGTGGCGAGGCCTTTGATCTGATGGGCCTTAGTTGGCGTGTATGGCACACTCCTGGCCACACTCTTGATCACATCGTCTTTCACACTCACACCCAAGAAGATAACGGTATAAAACAAGACCATATCTTTAGTGGTGATAATATATTTGCTTGCGGTTGCGGTCGCATGTTCGAAGGCACAGCTGAGCAATTCCATGCATCTCTTCACAGCATTGTCTCACTACCGCCCAGTACTAAAATCTACTGCACCCACGAATATACCTTGGCAAACATTCATTTCGCCCTTCATGTTGAGCCCAATAATACCTACACGCTTCACCGCCAAGATGTGTCATCACAACAACGGGAGGCGGGTCTGCCAACCGTGCCAACCACTGTAGCGGATGAGCTAAAAAGCAATCCGTTTGTGCGCTGTAACGCCCCAGATGTGATTCGCGCGGCGGAACATTTTAGTGGCAAAGTGCTTGGTAAGCCCGAGGAAGTCTTTGCGGTCATTCGTCAAATGAAAGATACGTTTTAAGATCTTATTTCTTAGCCAAAGCATTGCGGTATTGAGAAGCCTCTTTATGATGGGCTTCATACCGAACGTTGATAAGAAGAACAATAATGAAAAAGAATCAATGGTATGGCGTTGATCACCATCCGGAACTGCTCATTGGGCAATATATCGTGCCCAATTTTGTCTCGAATACGGTGGTGATTAAAACCGCCAATCACGAATATGTCGTGATCAGCCCTGGTGAACCCCTACTGAAGTCCTTTATTTCACAGGTTTCAAATGATGTTCAGTTGCATATCATTTTCCCCAACGCCTATCATCACATGGGAGTAGAGAGTTGGATAAAGGATTATCCAAGTGCCAAGCTATATGCCAGCCAAACCGCTATTGATCAATTAATTAAAAAAGGGGTAACCAAGCAAGTCATCGAAGCTCTGGAAAGCACCCAGCCGCCTTTGCCGTCAGGCTATGATATTTTGTTACCACCTGGGCACAGAGCGGGCGATGTTTGGATACGCAAGCAATTCAACAATCAAAGCACTTGGATCACCTGCGATAGCTTTTTAAATTACGAGCGCATGTCTAACCAGCCTATTGCGCGGTTTGTGCAAAAACGTCTGGACGCAGCGCCCGGACTGAAAATCAGTCAGGTTGTAAAATGGTTCATCCTAAATGACCGACAAGCCTTTAAAAGCTGGGTACTGGCACAAATAGCGCAAGACAACCCAAGCACTTTAATCCCTAGCCATGGGGAAATCAGGCAGGCTAAGGATTTGCCCGCACAAATTAGGGACCTTGTGAGCGCTAGGCTTTAACAATAAGATCACGTATTGATCAGCAATAAGTGATCCATCAACTTAAAAAGAAACACTGACCGCCATAGCAAGGCCATGCATAATAGTTTGATGACTGGATAAATTAATATCCCCCTCATCGGCCTCATCAGCAAAGAAGTCAACTGGGTTCAGATTAAAGAACGTATTCGCTCGTAAGTGATATCCCACATTAAAAACCGCAGAAAGGTGCGTGGTTTTATATCCCCACAGCCAGCCTAACTCATAAGTACCGGAGTTCCCCCACATGACCCAACTTTGGCCGTTCATGCCCCTAGCGACGAGATCCGGTGAGTCGGAGTTCTCGGCATAAGCCAATGAAAGAGCTAACGCCGACGTGGCAAAATACCAATCGCTCTTTAATCCCGTTTCATCACTCATCAAATAATTGTAAATCGGGTCATAATAGATACCCAAACCCACAGACGTGATGGCTAACTGATCATCTTGCAACATAGGGCCTGATATTGAGCCGTCATTAAACTCAAATAAATGCGGCACCGCATATTGCTGAATACCAACCCCCATTAAAAAGCCTTCTGTATCGGCTGAATTATCCAGGATGTCTAAACGCTTATAATCGTTATCAAACGTTCCCAGTATTGGGCCGTCGTCATCCACAATGGTGCCACTGATTTTGCCGCTCTCTAAACGGATGATTTTGTCTTTTAATGCGAAACCCAGCGCAAAATCACGAATCTCGTCATTCTCATCAATGTTCACACCACCAAAGACTTCTAAGTACTCTTTATTGTTGTAACCAAAGTTAATTTGGCGAATATCGTTTACATCCGATTCATATTTACGATCAAACTCACTGCCTGCAAATTCACTTTGGAAACTGCCAATCCCAATATAAGAATTGCCCCAAGATAATTGGGCAATCATTAACATGGTGCCCCCTATGACCTTTTTCATACTCCCCCCAGAGTTTAATTGGTGATCAAATAGCATTATTACCCTTACGATCGGCAGTGTCATTAGCCATGGCACTGACAATGGCCATAAATAGACGTCTTGTGTACAATGCAGGCAATTTTGATCCTATAAAACCTACTGACAGGTACCTACATGCAGACCGTTCAGCACATTTTTGAACAGAACCAAATCTCAGAGCCTCTCACTGAAACCATTAATACCGTGCTGAATGCCAGTAAAGACATTGCCTTACTTCTACAAAAAGGTGGCATGGGCGATATTTTAGGCTGTGCGGGCGTTGAAAATGTACAAGGCGAAACGCAGAAGAAACTCGATGTGATCTCTAACGATCTATTAAAAGATGCGTTAAAAGCATGCCCACATGTGGCCGGTATTGCCAGTGAAGAAGAAGACTTACCGGTATCCGCCAACCAAGATGGTCAATTTTTAGTCATCTACGATCCACTAGACGGCTCATCCAACATCGACATCAACGTGACCGTGGGGACTATCTTTTCTATCCTACCAAGCAATGGTGGCAACACAGCAGAAGAAGCCACATACCTACAAAAAGGTCGTAACCAAGTCGCTGCAGGTTATGTATTGTATGGCCCATCTACACTATTAGTCATTACCACGGGTCAAGGCGTGGATGTTTTCACTCTCGATCCAGACACAAAAGAATTCCTTCTAACCGAAGCGCAATCTCAAATTACACCCACGACCAAAGAATTTGCCATCAACATGTCTAACCAGCGTTTTTGGGATAAGCCGGTGCAAGACTATGTTGCCCATATGCTTGAAGGTGAAGAAGGTCCATTAGGTAAGCGTTATAACATGCGTTGGGTTGCGGCCATGGTGGCTGAAGTACATCGTATTATTAACCGTGGTGGTATCTTCATGTACCCTTGGGATAAGCGCGAACCAGGCAAGCCCGGTAAATTACGTTTAATGTACGAAGGTAACCCTATGGCCATGCTTGTTGAGCAAGCCGGCGGCTTAGCCACCAACGCTGACATTGCTATTTTGGATATCCAGCCTGAGCTGATTCACCAGCGCGTGCCGGTCATCCTAGGCAGTAAAGAAGAAGTGAATACGGCTTTGTCTTACCACAAATAAGCTGAACTATTCCGCTGCACAAAATGCCCTCATGTTAATCTACGAGGGCGTTTTGCATTTTAAACAGGCTAAAACAAGTCGTTCTGACACCAGCTTTCATGTAAGCGCGCAAATTCCTCCGCTCGAACAGGCTTACTCACAAAATACCCTTGTGCCATATTGCATTGCATCGACTTCAATATACTCATAGTTTGAGCATCTTCCGCCCCCTCAGCCACCACGCTTAACGATAAATTATGCGCAAGATTAATGATTGAATTCACAATCACTTCGTCTTGATGGCTCTGACACATATTACTGACAAACATAATGTCAATCTTCAGCGTATTAATGGGCAACTGACGTAAATAAATGAAAGACGAGTAACCGGTTCCAAAGTCGTCTACCGAAATACTCACTCCCATATCACTGATGCGTTTTAATGTGTGCAGTGCTCGCTCAGGATCCACCATTAAAGAACTTTCAGTAATTTCAATCTCCAGCAAACCCGCAGGTACATCGTATTGCTTAAGTTTTTGTCCGATGAATCCGATGAGGTCGTCATCCAATAGGTTTCGTGTGGAAACATTCACCGATGTTTTAATGTATAAACCCTCACTCATCCATTTTTTGATTTGTTTCAATGCGTCCTCAATGACCCACTGCGTCATTGCAATAATCACATCGCTCATTTCGGCTAAGGGAATGAACTCACTCGGGCTAATTAACTCAAATTCCGAGTGCTGCCAGCGCAATAAGGCCTCTGCGCTACTGACTTCATGAGTACTTAAATCCAATTTAGGTTGATACACCAAAAAGAATTCATTATTACGTAACCCTTTATTCATATCGGCCATGAGGGCTAATCGCCTAGGGCTGCTTTCATCCATTTCACTGCGATACACTAAAACACGAGATGTCGACTTCTTCGCTTTGTGCATGGCAATATCCGCACAGCGCATTAATATACTCGGCTCATCACCATGGTCTGGATAAAAGGCAATTCCGACACTCGAGCCAACTTCAACGTGTAACTGCCCAAGGTCAAAAGGCTCTTTTAATTTTTCAACTAAGTCAAATGCCAGTCGACTGGCTTCATCCTCGCTTTCGACGGATGGCACAATCAATGCAAATTCGTCGCCTCCTAAACGCGCAAAGAAGGCACGTTTTTCATGAATGAGGGAACGTAATCTAGGCTCCACTTTTTTTAATAATACATCCCCATAGTGATGACCAAGCGCATCATTGATCTCTTTAAATCGATCTAAATCAATTAGAATTAATGCCGACTTGAAACCAAACTGCTTAGCCTGCTCTATCTTTTCGCTAAAGTATTCTCGTAATGCAATCCGATTATTCAGCCCCGTTAGGCTGTCATGACGCGCTTGGTACTCTAAATGCTGAATGTGCGCTTTACTGTCGGTTACATCCCTTATAATCACCCATAGACGCTGCAATCTTCGCTCGTCAATATCAGCGATCACCGTACAACTGAGCCATCGCACTTCACCATTCAAGTTTTCATGAGCCACTTCAACCACTTGATTACTGTAACCGCTTTCTAGTACATAGTGCATCATGTGCTTGAGACTTTTAATGGCATAAAATTCTCTAATATTAAACCCTTGATTTAAACCAAATAACTGAGTAAATGCAGGATTCAGTTCTTTTAAAGTGGATTGTTTTTTTAGATTACGCCATTGCTCAGTCACACTGTTATCGATATGAATACTTGGCTGAACAACAATATCCGCAATGGCTTCATTACTGCTTTCGATAAGCGCACGATATCGATTATTACTTTGCTCAACTCGCCTTTTGTCTTGTCTATGCTCTAACTCTGATCGAACACGAATACTAAAAATGGACAAGAAATCGAGTAGTAATTCGCTCACACCAATGCGCCTTTTTTGCATCAAGACAATGACACCCAGAGGTGAATTCATTTCATCACTCAGTAAAACACCACCATAAAAACTCATGCCAGAGTGTTTCACTAAATTCGGCACATCATCACTTTTTTCACTAGCTGCATCAAACCATGACCAATCATCTTCATTGAAACAGTTAAAATTAAACCTGGTATCTGCGTAAATTAAATTATCGGCCTCCCCTTGATGGGTTAAGTACCTATAGCCTCCATTATTTGGGTTATATTCGCCGACATACAAAATCGAATTTGGAACAAATTCATGTATTAGCTTAAGAATACTTTCCATCGTATTTTGGCTTTGATTATTAAGATCTTTTGCTACCTTTTGAATAAAACTGCCTTGTAATTTTACAGATGTAATATCAGTGACAACATAGGCTTTCCCTTCTACCTTAGTGAGCGAGAACTGATTAACCCAAAATGCCAGTCGCTCACCACTATTTGTGGTTAGCCAAACGTCTTGTTGATCATGAATAATGTGTGAAAAAGGGTTGGATTGAGCAAACCGAGCCTGCAGGGCTTTAAAAACCTGATTACTGTAGATGACATCCTCACCCTGAATGACAAATATAGCTGCGGGAATATTATCGTAAACCTGCATGAGCCACTGATATCGCTGGTCTGCCTCTTGATGGGATTTGAAGCGTTTGCTTGACACCCAAACACCCCATGCCACAGCCAAAACAATGATGATGGTCGCTAGGGTATATGTTAATGCGGCGATCCTAAGCCAATGATCAGATGATTGCTGATACCCATAAAGCTGAGCACTTTGTGCAAAAATCAATAAGGCCAAGACACATGCAATCAAGGCAAAGGGAGCCACTCCTAGGGTTCGGAGCCGTTTTTTCGCAGCGAAAAGCAGACCCAGTAGCAGTGCAAGGAACAAAAACAGCCGAAATAAATACAAATAATCTAACCAATACACAATCAACATCCAACACATACCATCATTTAGGTATAGCTAACACTGGAGAGACTGGCCATATTTGGCTCATTGACAGTGCTAGATCTTGCCCCTAGTGTGTGCACTAAAATGCAAATGGAATAACTATGCCTTTACTACCGATTACCGCCCTATATGGCGCACTGCTTGGCTTCTTGATGCTCTACCTAGCATTTGATGTGGTGAAGTATCGACAACGCCATAAATCCGGCCTAGGCCACAAACATGACGACTTACTCGTGGCTGGCCGCAATCACGCGAATGCCACAGAGTACATCCCCATTATTTTAATTCTCATTGGTTTAGCCGAGCTCAATGGCGCATCTAACGCTATTTTGCATATTTTCGGAGCCTTATTCTTATTCGCTCGCGTCATTCACGCTTGGGGCTTTAAAGTCAGCAAAGGCATGACCCACACAGGCCGATATTGGGGCACCGTGATCACCTTTTTATGCTTAATTGCTCTTGGCCTTCTAAATTTATACCTGTGTTGGCCTTATCTCTTTTAATGGCGGGAGATTTCCACCTTTTTTAATCAAGGCTGTTTGCTTTACAATGCCCTTCTGACAATAAATATAAGTAAGCATGCAGCCCATGAGCAAACTATTCGAAAACCTGTTTTATTCAAAAGTCGGCCAAAGCCTGCTTAGCGCCTTGGGCGTTAAACCCCCTGTTGAACTTAAACGTTTTGATGGCCAGGCCCCTTGGGTCAAGTCTCCTATTTTACTGGCGCAGCCGCCCAGCTCCCCTCTTCAAGATGTACTTGAACAAGCGGACATTCGTTTTACCCTTTTTCAGGCGGATCAAGAACTGCGTCATGACGGCGCATTGCTAGATGCAACCCGCTTTAAAACCACTGAAGACCTAACGGCATTAAAATCGTTTTTTGCAGGAGCCAGTCAACAACTGAATGCGTCATCTCATGTGGTAATTTTGGGTCTAAACCCTGACAGCTGTGACGACATTGAACAAGCAAGTGTCATGGAGGCCTTAAACGGCTTTACCCGCTCCCTTGCTAAAGAGTTGGGGCGTAAGGCCATCATGGTCAACTTAATTTATTGCGAGGCCGTGGATGCTGCCATCGCCACACCTATGAATTTTCTACTCAGTCACCGTGGCGCGTACATCAGTGGCCAACCACTTTATGTCAAGCAAGCTAAAGGTACCTCACAAGACTGGCAAGCACCTCTCGCAGGGCAATTGGCCTTGGTGACGGGTGCAGCCCAGGGGATTGGGGCATCCATCGCAAGAAATCTAAG
>Ga0115005_10000822_pt1 | contig 24206 bp, 39 predicted proteins | sample ArcOceMetagenome_FD_87163 | JGI IMG/M metagenome (GOLD analysis project Ga0115005, IMG submission 87163) | Marine eukaryotic phytoplankton communities from Arctic Ocean - Arctic Ocean - Greenland ARC118M Metagenome | ecosystem: Environmental > Aquatic > Marine > Oceanic | place: Arctic Ocean...
ATAGAAATAACAATATATACCTGAACGAATTATTGAATAACCTAAAAATGGCTCTGACGAGATTTGAACTTGTGACCTTGGGCTTATGAGTCCCCTGCTCTAACCACTGAGCTACAGAGCCAATATTTTTTAATAGTATTCCTACCCATTATAACAAATTAATAAAAATTCGTCTAGTAGTTGTAACAATCGTATTTTTTTAAATTTTTCTTTTCCTTCTAAAATATATGCTTCTTTTAAATCGAATAAATGATTTTCTAATGAGCGTTTCTGATTGGCCGTTAATCGCACGATATTAAACATCTGATCTAATTCTAAATATGTATTATTACGAATAAAAAATTACTGATACTAAAAGTTTATATTGGATTTATAGAAACCAAAAATAAATTAAAATAAAATTAATTTATTTTGGTAAACATTACTAAGAATCAAAACCTGAATCACGAATTAATGCAATTTTTCCTGTACGTGCAATTTGAAGAATACCAAATTTTGATAATAATTTTTCAATTGACATCATTTTTTGTGTATCACCCGTTACCTCTAGAATTAAAGATTCGCTTGCTAAATCGACTACTTTAGCATGAAAAATGCGAGCAATCTCTAAAACTTCTTGTCGTAATTCATTTTGAAGACGAATTTTTATTAACATAATTTCACATTCAACACACGTAAAAATAGATAAATCTTCAACTTTTAAAACATTAATTAATTTATAGAGCTGTTTAGTTAATTGATCCATAGTATGTGGATCACCACTTAAAACCATCGTAATTCTCGAAAGACCAATTTTTTCAGCGGGACCAACAGCTAAACTTTTAATATTAAAACCACGACGTGCAAATAGACTAGAAATCCGACTTAAAACACCTGCCTCATCCTCAACTAAAACGGATAATGTATAATTACGCACTTAAAAATTCCTTACCTACTAACTTTCCTACCACATAAAGTTTTAAGGTTAATGTTATTAGTTATTTGCGTGAATAGAATTCAATAATTAGTAAATCATTAATATTAAGGTTTACTTCTTCACGTGAAACAATCGCTTTAACTTTCCCAACTAATTTTTCTTTATCTAATTCAATATGATTTGGTAAATTCGTAAAAGTTGAAACCTCAACATATTTTTTCGCAACCTCAGTCGATTGATTATTAGGTCTAATTGAAATAATATCATTAGGTTTGCATTGGAAACTTGGTATATTTAATTTTTTACCATTTACACAAATATGACCATGTGTAACAAATTGTCGTGCAGCGGGAATTGTAGGGGCAAAACCTAAACGATAAACAATATTCTCTAGTCTCATTTCTAAGAGCTGTAATAAGATTGTTCCCGTTGGACCACGTAACCGACGCGCTTCTTTTACATATAAAAATAGTTGTTTTTCTGATATACCATAATTAAAACGTAATTTTTGTTTTTCTTGTAAACGTATACCATAATCTGAAGTAGCGTTTTTTTTCGAAGCCTTACTTGGACCATGTTGTCCAGGTGGAAAATTTCGATTAGTTATTTTTGTTGTTAACCCTGGTAAAATACCCAATTTTCGAATAATACGTAAGCGTGGGCCTCGATAACGTGACATTTTAAACCTCCATATATACAAATTTATAAAATTTCAATAGATCTTTCTTTAATTTTACGTTAAAACTAAATAAACGGCAAGTTCTAAAATTAATTTATTTTATCTCACTAAAATTATGTACTTATCATTCAAATTATATTATGATTAAGCATTTATAAATTTTATAATAAAAATTATCTGCTAAATTAAGTCTTTAGAAAACCTATTTTTGTTACAAATGAACTCGTCTTATGGTAGCAAAAAAATCAACTGTATTATGAATCACGTAAATTCTATACTAATATAAAGGAGATTTCTAGATTTATTAGAAATTCAACTACCAAAATAATAATAAAAATTTAAATATTTGTTAAAAGAACTATTAGGCTAATCTTCTTTCTCAGTTAATTTTAATATATTTTGAGATCAATAAGGAATATCATATGAATGTTTTTTGGGAAAATATAACTCGTTATCCAAGATTTTTAATCACAAGTGTTAGCGGGCTAATTGTAGTTCTATTGAGTCCTTTGTTAAAAATTGGGAAAAAAAATTTAATGAGTCAAATTTTTGTCGTAAGTATAATAATTTTAACATTAGTTTTTTTTAGTCTAATTATAATTTCAATGCTAAACATCTAAATTTATAAATATATGATAAATACAAAAATTAAAATTTCCAAAAAAACCGGTGCATTTGTATTATTAGATAGTTTAATTCGAAACGGTACAACGCATATTTTTGGTTATCCTGGAGGCGCCATTTTACCAATCTATAATGAATTATATTTGTGGGAACAACAAAAATTAATTCAACATTTTTTAGTAAGACATGAACAAGCTGCGATTCATGCAGCTGACGCATATGCTCGATCAACTGGAAAAGTAGGGGTTTGCTTTGCAACGTCAGGACCTGGAGCAACAAATCTTGTTACTGGTATAGCCACAGCTCAAATGGATTCAATTCCCTTAGTTGTTATAACTGGGCAGGTTGGACGATTTTTTATTGGAACAGATGCTTTTCAAGAAACTGATATTTATGGTATTACATTACCTATAACAAAACATTCATATGTTGTTCGCGATACAAAAGAAATGTCAAAAATAGTAGCCGAAGCATTTTTTATTGCCCAAAATGGACGCCCAGGACCAGTTCTTATAGATATCCCTAAAGATGTTGGATTGGAAGAACTAGATGAATATACACCTATAAAACAAAAACAAATAAATAAATATCGTGGTTATCGTTACGAATTTAAAACAACAAGAAAACAGATTTGTAAGGTATTAGATGCCATAACTGAAGCAACGCAACCTTTATTATATGTCGGCGGAGGTGCAATTAGTTCAAATTCCGAAAAAGAGTTAAAAGAATTTGTGGAATTTTTTAAAATTCCGATTACAACAACTTTAATGGGAAAAAGTATATTTGATGAAAATCATCCTTTAGCTTTAGGAATGTTAGGTATGCATGGAACTGTCTACGCTAACTATTCAGTAAGTGGATGTGATTTATTAATTGCAGTTGGGACACGTTTTGATGATCGCGTAACAGGAAAATTAGAAGAGTTTGCATGTAATGCACAAGTAATTCATATGGATATTGATCCCGCCGAAGTTGGAAAAAATCGAACACCCGAAATTGTGCTAGTTGGAGATGTAAAAATCCTTCTACAAGAACTAATTAAAGAACAGATGAATCGCGGTGAATATAATTGTGACCAAACACTTCCCTGGCGTGAGCGAATTACAAAATGGAAAAAAAATTTCCCTTTACTAATTCCCTCAACGAATCAAACAATTTCACCCCAAGAAGTCATAAGTAAAGTAAGTAAAATTTTACCAAATGCTTTTATTACTACAGATGTTGGACAACATCAAATGTGGTCCGCACAATTTATGAAATGTGAACCACGTCATTGGGTCTCAAGTGCCGGATTAGGGACAATGGGATTCGGTTTACCAGCGGCAATTGGAGTTCAAATTGCCTTTCCCGAAAAAAATATAATCTGTATAACAGGTGATTCAAGTTTTCAAATGAATTTACAAGAATTAGGAACAATTTCACAATATAATTTACCAATTAAAATTATTGTAGTAAATAACCATTGGCAAGGAATGGTCCGACAATGGCAAGAATCCTTTTATGATAAACGTTATTCACATTCGAATATGGAAAAAGGGGCTCCGAATTTTGGCCTTTTAGCTAATTCATATGGCCTTAAAAGTTTTAAGTTCGAGAAACGTGATGATTTAGTAAATAATTTTACAGAAGCCCTTAACTTTAAAGGACCAGCTTTAATTGAAGTAATTGTAACTGAAAATGAAAATTGTTACCCGATGGTTGCTCCAGGGAAAAGTAATTCACAAATGATTGGAATTTTTAAACGAAATAATGTATAAATTAAAAACTTAAATAAATTTTACTTGTTTTTTTTTGATTTAACAGTATTATAATGGAAGTAAGATAAAAATAGGGTCGGTGCCCGAGTGGTTAAAGGGGGCGGATTGTAAATCCGCTGGTTTCACCTACGTTGGTTCAAATCCAACTCGGCCTAATAGACTGAATATAAAATGAGAGGATCTAATTCACTAAAAAATTCCAAAATTTCAATCTAAATCCTAAATTTTAATTAATTTAAAAAAAATTAGAGAAAATAAACTTCGAATGGAAAAAATTAATATTATGCTAAAAATTTTCTCAATATTTGATAAAAATTAAAAAATTACATTCTTTAAAAATATAGGTTTTTTTGTTATAATTAACTATAATCAATTAATTTTATTCAATTTCATAAACCAAATAAAATGGCCGTACCAAAAAAACGAACGTCGAGATCAAAAAAAAATTCACGAAGAGCTACTTGGATTAATAAAGCTAATTTACAAGCTCAAAAAGCATTTTCCTTAGCAAATTCTGTTCTAAAAGGAAAATCAACGAGTTTTATATATAGTTTAGAAACAAGTGAAAAAAAGCAAACGACCGAGTAAATTTATAGACTAGACAAATTATAAAGTTATTGGCATAATAATTGTCGATATGCGGTTGTGGCGGAATTGGTAGACGCGCTAGATTTAGGTTCTAGTAAGTTTTCTTGTGGGGGTTCAAGTCCCCCCAACCGTAATATGAAAAATAAAAAATTAAATTTAGTCTTAAGAAATAAATTCCTTAAGACTAAAAAACTATAATTGTTAAGGTAAATTCGCCCAAGTTACATCAACGTTATCTAGAATTAACGATGAATTGTAAATTTGAAGAATGATTAACAAAAATACAAGAAATAAAGCCATTGTTACAGCCATAATTGGTGTAGTTCCCCAACCAGGAGCAACCTTACCATATTCTGCATTTAGTGGACGTAGGACTTCGCCTAATCTTGTTCTTAAAGCCATAATTTAGGTTAAATATATTTTAGATAATATTTCCTATTTCAAATAATAATAGATGTTATAATATATCAAAAGAATTTAATTTTTACTGAAATATGGAAACAGCAACAATTCTCATCGTATTTGTCTCAAGTTTATTATTAGGTGTTACAGGGTATTCGATTTATAGTGCATTTGGACCAGGTTCAAAATCATTAACTGATCCATTCGAAGAGCACGAAGATTAAAAAATAATTTTTAAAGAGTATTAGAAAAATACTCTTTAAAATATTTTAATCTCGTTTACTTATCAAGTACACGTGGAGTTTCTCTAAAGAAAACGGAAAAGAATAGAACAATTAATGTTCCAATCAGTAAAAAAGTGTATACTAGTGCTTCCATTTTTGATCCTTTGTTAAATATTTATTTCTGGGTTTTTAACTAAAATTTAAACCGCACCTTGCTTACGCGTTGAACGATCACCTAGTTTTGTATAAACACCAAATTCAACTTGTTCTGTAACTTCGGCACCGATACCTGTAAATACATCTCGGAATAATGTACGCGAACCATGCCATAAATGACCAAAGAAGAACAGAAGTGCTAAATTTACGTGACCATAAGTATACCAACCACGTGGACTACTACGGAATACACCATCAGACTCTAAACTCGTACGATCAAATTCAAAGACTTCACCAAGTTGAGCTTTTCTAGCAAATTTCTTAACTGTTGGTGCATCTTTAAATGATTGGCCATTTAACTTACCGCCGTAAAAATCAACACTTACACCAACTTGTTCAATACTATATTTTGACTCAGCTCGACGAAATGGAATATCAGCGCGAATAATACCATCTTTATCAACTAAAATTACGGGGAAAGTCTCAAAGAATGCAGGCATACGACGAACCGTTAATTCACGACCTTCTTTATCACGGAAAATTGGGTGTCCTAGCCATGACTCAGCAATACCATCACCTTTATTCATTGGACCTGAACGGAATAAACCACCTTTAGCTGGGTTATTACCGATATAATCATAAAAGGCTAATTTATCGGGAATTCGAGACCATGCATCACGCTCAGATGCGCCTTCAGAAATTGACGATTCAACACGACGTTCAATTTCTTGTTGGAAATAACCACTATCCCATTGGTAACGTGTTGGACCAAACAACTCAATTGGTGTAGTTGCACTTCCGTACCACATTGTACCTGATGTAATAAATGCAGCAAAAAATACGGCTGAAATACTACTTGATAATACCGTTTCAATATTACCCATACGTAATGCACGATATAGACGTTGTGGTGGACGCACTGTTAAATGAAAAATACCAGCTAAAATACCTAACGTACCTGCTGCAATATGGTGTGAAGCAACACCACCAGCACTAAATGGGTTAAAACCATCAGGACCCCAAGATGGAGCTACAGGTTGAACTTTTCCAGTAATACCATAAGCATCTGATACCCAAATACCGGGACCAAATAATCCAGTTACATGGAAAGCACCAAATCCAAAGCATAAAAGACCAGATAAAAATAAATGAATACCAAAAATTTTTGGTAAATCTAATGCTGGTTCGTCGGTACGTGGATCACGGAATAATTCTAAATCCCAATAAACCCAATGCCAAATCGCCGCTAAGAAACAAAGACCAGATAAAACAATATGTGTTAATGCAACACCTTCAAAACTCCATAGACCTGGATTTGAGACACTTTCACCAGTGATACTCCAACCACCCCAAGAATCTGTAATACCTAATCTAGTCATAAATGGCATTACATACATGCCTTGACGCCACATTGGATTTAAAACTGGATCTGAAGGATCAAAAATAGCTAATTCATAAAGAGCCATTGAACCAGCCCATCCTGCAACAAGTGAAGTGTGCATTAAATGCACAGCGATTAATCGACCCGGGTCATTTAATACTACTGTATGAACCCGATACCAAGGTAGTCCCATTTAATTTAGGTCTCCTAAATTCAAAAACAAATGATTTAACTTTCTTACATATAAATATGTTTATATATATTATTCTAGTTTAAAAAATTATGAACATGCTATTAAATATAAATTTAAATAGAATGCTCATAATTTACCATATATAAAAAACATTAAGACAATAAAAATAGTATTACAAATACTGCAAAAAAAAATAACAAAATCAAGTTATTTCATTATTATCTATGTTTGTTTTCAAATAAGATTATTTCCAAATTATATTAGTTGTTACACCCGACGGTAAATTTATATTTACTAGTAATTGGTTGTCATAATCAACTGATGATGGATAAATATCTAAAATTCGCTTATGAATTCTAATTTCAAAATGTTCTCTTGCATCCTTATTAACATGTGGAGAACGAAGTACACAATAAATTCGTTTTTTAGTTGGTAAAGGAATTGGGCCAATAATTTTTGAATTAGTTGCTTGAATTTTTTCTATAATTTGTCGACATGAACTGTCTAGTAGTTCATGATTAAACGATTCTAACTTAATTCGTATTTTTTCTTTCATGTTTAAATACAACTTATGTTAAAATTTTCGACACAACACCAGCGCCAATTGTACGTCCACCCTCACGAATTGCAAATCGCATTCCTGATTCGATCGCAATGGGTGAAATTAACTCCGCCGTCATTTTAATTCGATCACCCGGCATTACCATTTCTACATCTTCACCATCATCCGAGGTAAAAGCTTTAATGTTACCTGTAACATCAGTCGTTCTTACATAGAATTGTGGACGATACCCCGTAAAGAATGGAGTGTGACGGCCACCTTCCTCTTTCGTTAAGATATATACCTCACCCTCAAAAACTGTATGAGGTGTAATAGTTCCCGGTTTAGCTAAAACCATTCCTCGCTCAATATCAGATTTTTGTACACCACGTAATAAAATTCCCACGTTATCACCAGCCATTCCCGAATCTAATGTTTTTTGGAACATTTCAACACCAGTTACGGTTGTAGTTTGAGTATCAGCTAAACCAACGATTTCAATCGTATCACCTACATTAATAACACCACGTTCAATTCGTCCTGTCGAAACTGTACCGCGTCCTGTAATAGAAAAAACATCTTCAACAGCCATTAAGAATGTCTTTTCCGTATCTCTTTCTGGAGTTGGAATGTATTTATCAACCTCATCCATTAATTTAAAGATTTTATCAACCCATTTATTATCACCACGTGCTAGACCAGGTGTTGCAATTACACTTTCTAAAGCTTGTAAGGCTGAACCTGGAACAATTGGAATATCATCACCAGGAAAATCATAGTTAGAAAGTAATTCACGAACTTCTAATTCAACTAATTCAATTAACTCTTCATCGTCTACTTGATCTTCTTTATTTAAAAACACAACAATATTTGGTACACCAACCTGTTTAGCTAGTAAAATATGTTCACGTGTTTGGGGCATTGGACCATCAGCAGCAGAAACCACTAAAATAGCACCATCCATTTGAGCTGCACCAGTAATCATATTTTTTACATAATCCGCGTGACCAGGACAATCTACATGAGCATAATGACGATCCTCTGTTTCATATTCAACATGAGCAGTATTAATCGTAATACCACGAGCTTTTTCTTCAGGTGCCGCATCAATATCGGCATAATTTTTTAAAGTTGAATTACCAAGTGTTGATAATACAGCAGTAATAGCAGCCGTTAATGTTGTTTTTCCATGATCAACATGTCCAATTGTTCCAATATTTACATGTGGTTTACTACGTTCAAATTTTTCACGAGCCATTTTTTAGAATTCCTTTTTTTAATTTAAAAATAAGTTTATTTACTTTTGGCAATTTTTAGGAATTGGATACCTTAATATCTAAAATGTGCAAATGCTTTATTAGCTTCTGCCATTTTATGTGTTTCTTCTCGTTTTCGAACACCATTACCAATACCATTAGATGCATCAATAATCTCACTAGCTAATTTTAATGATGTTGTTCGACCTGATCTCGTATTTGCGGCTTTAATTAACCATCTTAAGGCTAATGTAGTACCACGATAACGTCCAACCTCTAAAGGAACTTGATAAGTTGAACCACCGATACGTCGAGCTTTAACTTCAACAAGTGGTGTGGTATTCTTTATTGCGGTTTCAAAAATTTGAACCGGTTCGGAACCCGTCCGCTCTCGTACTAATTCAAACGTTTCCGAAATAATAGAATCAGCTAGGCGTTTCTTACCCTTTTTTAAAATACGAGCACTTAATAAGCTAACTAAAAAACTGTTATATTTTGAATCCGCGATAGGATAACGTTTTTTGACAATACTACGTCTTGACATAAATTTTTAATAATCCTTTTTAATCTTTTTTAGGTTTTTTCACCCCATATTTTGATCTACCCTGAGTACGATTTTTTACTCCGCCACTGTCTAACGCACCACGAATAATGTGATACCTAACTCCTGGTAAATCTTTGACACGACCACCACGAAGTAAAACAACTGAATGCTCTTGTAAATTATGTCCTACACCTGGTATATAAGCCGTTACTTCGAAACCCGTAGTTAAACGAACACGCGCAACTTTTCGAATAGCCGAGTTTGGTTTTTTAGGTGTAGTCGTGTAAACACGAGTACAAACACCTCGTCGTTGTGGACAATTTTTTAAAGCAGGGGATTTTGTTTTTGTAAGAATTGTTACTCGAGGTGCGCGAACTAATTGTTGTATTGTTGGCATTTTTTCTTTAGTAATTAGATCAATAGTTAATTTTCAGAACCATATTTTTTCATGAAACGTTCAACGCGCCCTTCCGTATCTAAAATTTTTATAGAACCCGTATAAAAAGGATGATTACCTGACCAAACATCGACATATAAATTTTGTTTCGTTGAACTTGTTGTCATAATTAATTGTCCATCACAATAAACTTGACTTTCTTCATACCATTTAGGATGAATATTTTTTTTTGACATACGTTTTGAATATTATAAATTTGTTATAATTAAAATAAAGTTAGCGTTTAGAAAATTGAGAAGCTTTACGGGCTTTTTTCAAACCATATTTTTTTCTTTCCTTAATACGTGAATCACGCGTAAGTAAACCCGCTTTTTTTAGAATTCCACGATTATCAGAAGCAAGTTTTACAAGAGCTCTAGCAATACCTAATGTAATAGCATCTGTTTGACCTGTTAAGCCACCACCACGTGTCTTTATATTAATATCATAATTATTTTCAATACCTAATATTAAAAATGGATTATTAATTTTTTGAATATACTGTGAATTATCTTGAAGATATAAATTACCCAATTTTTCATTAATTGTTAATTTACCAGTACCAGATTTTAGAATAACTTGTGCTATGGCCTGTTTACGGCGTCCAATTCCGTAAGATATAATTTTATCAGTATTCATTTTTAAGTTCTTTATAAATTTAGTAATTCTGGAGTTTGGGCAATATGTGGATGTTCTGACCCTTTATAAACTTTTAAATTTGTGTAGATTCTTCGCCCTAATGGTCCTTTAGGTAACATGCCCTTTACAGCATGTTCGATAATTTTTTCTGGTCGTCGTTCACGTAATTTTGAAAATGACTCAACTCTCATACCACCTGGTCTACCAGAATGATTGCGATAAAGTTTTTGTTTTTCTTTATTTCCCGTAACATTAATTTTTTCTGCGTTTATAACAATAATATTATCTCCAGTTTCCAAAAATGGTGTGAATGTTGGTTTTTCTTTTCCCATTAAAATTTGGCTAATTTTTGTAGCCAAACGTCCTAATGTTTGATTTTGAGCATCAATAATATACCATTTTTTTAGTATATAATTTTTTGATGGTATAAATGTATCTTTCATAATTTTACTTTTAATGTATGCTAAATTTTTAAGATTTTAATGATGGAAGAACAATATTAAATTTAATTTTTAAAGCTTGAAAAACTTCCTCCGCAGATTTTTTTCCAAAATTTTTAATTTCTTTAATATCTTCTTGTGAGTATTTCAATAACTCATCAACCGAATTTATACCTGAACGCTTAAGACAATTGTAAGCGCGTACAGGTAACTGAAGCTCTTCAATTAAAATGATTTCAGGGGGCAGAGGAGATTGTTGAATTTTACTATTTTCTAACGTTAAATCTTTTTCTTGAGTTAAAGTACTAAACCAAAGCATTAAATTTTGAGCTGCTTCACTTAACGCTTTTTCAGGCGTAATACTACCATTGGTTGTAATTTCTAAAATTAACGATTCCGTTGTTTTATTATAACTAAGATAAACATTATTTATACTATAGTTAACTTTAAGAACTGGCATAAAAATTGCATCAATATTTAAAAAATCACGGTAATGTTGTTCAGATTGATCCCCAAAACGATAACCAATTCCCTGTTCAGCTATTATATCTAAATCAATTTTGGTATTTGTTGCAATTGTCGCAATATATTGATTTGGATTAATAATTTTAACTTCAGAATCAAATTTGATGGAATTAGCAGTAATAATTCCAGGACCCTCTAAACGAATTTTACCAGAAATTAAGTCTTTCGTTTCAGATTTTAAAATTACTTGTTTTAAATTCAATAAAAGCTCAAGAATATCTTCCCTCATACCTGGAATAGTTGAAAACTCATGAGAAGCACCAGGAATTCGAATTGCTGTAATTGCTATCCCTTCAATATTTGATAAAAGTACTCGACGTAGTGCATTACCAATGGTTAAACCTTGGCCAGGACTTAAATTTGACATTAAAAAATGACCTACAGAATGACCTGATTCTTCAATACTGGATTTGATATACTTAAATTTTAATTCCACGTTTACTTTTTAATTAAATTAATTAAACTCGACGTTTTTTCGGAGGTCTACAACCATTGTGCGGAACTGACGTAATATCCTTTATTGCTGTTATTTCTAATCCCCCATTCTGGACAGCCCGAATAGCAGTTTCACGTCCAGAACCTTGCCCTTTAACTAAAATTTCGACCGTTTTTAAACCTAACCCTACAGCTACAGAAGTTGCAGCTTCAGACGCAGTTTGAGCAGCAAACGGAGTTCCTTTTCTGGCACCTTTAAAACCGGTACTACCAGCCGAAGACCACGAAATTGTATTTCCATTCGGATCTGTAATTGTAACAATTGTATTATTAAAAGTTGAATTGATGTGAACTACTCCAGCAACAATTTTCAATTTTGTTTTTTTTGGAGTAGATGTTTTTAGTTTTGCTAACATAGATTTAGTGTATCAATAAATTATAATTTATTTCTTTTTACCTGCAACCGTCTTTTTTGAACCACGTCTTGTTCGAGCATTTGTTCGTGTACGTTGCCCACGTAATGGGAGTTGTAAACGATGGCGTTTACCACGTAAACAATTAATCTCAGATAAACGTTTAATATTTAAACTAACCTTTCTTCGTAAATCACTTTCAACAATATAATCTGCTTCTAAAATTTCACGAATTGAACTAACATTCTGATCGGTTAAATCAATTGTTCTAATATTTAAATCAATATTAGCTTTTGACAAAATGTTTTGAGAACTTACAATGCCAATTCCATAAATTTTTGTTAACGCGTATTCTACTCTTTTCCCTCTGGGTAAATCGATACCTGCAATACGTACCACTTGAACACTCCTTTTATTTTAAATTAACCTTGTCTTTGTTTGTGTTTTGGATTTTTACAAATAACCCGAATTACACCATCTCGACGAATAACGCGACAATCTTTACACATTTTTTTAACAGAAGGACGAACTTTCATATAGCTAATATAATAAAAAATGATTTTTAATAAAATTTTGATAACAACAGAGTCTGAATTTGACGTGTTGTTTCTACCGTAACACCAACTAAAATAAGTAAAGACGTAACACCCAAACCATAAGAACTACGAATATTTGGAATTGTTACTAAAATAGCTAAGAATAAAGCTCCTAATAAAGCTAAGCGGCTAATAGTTTTCTTTAAAAATGACGCAGTTTGTTTACCAGGTCGAATTTTGGGAATTGTTACAGCCATTTTATTTAATTCCTTAGCAATATCTTTTGGGTTTAAAATTAAGCTTGAATAAAATAAACTAAACGCTAATATTAAACCGAAATTAATAACTGCATAAAAGATATTTATAAATTGACTATTATTTAAATTAATTGGTAAAATTTGCGAATTTATAATATATGTAATAATAACACTTATAAACGTAAGAAAGGTTGATGAAAAAATAACAGGCATAACCCCACCTTGATTAATTTTTAGAGGAATATATGCTGACGATGATTTAACACTTCTACTATTATTTTGTTGAACAAATAATTGCTTAGACGAAACAATTGGTATTATTCTAATTGCTTCTTGAACATACACTATTCCAATTATTAAAAAGGTAAAACTAAAAAAACTTGCACCAACTGAAACAAATGTACCTGACTGTAAAATTGTTGTTATGGTATTTGGTAATGTTGATAAAATATTTAAGCTTATCAAAAGTGATGAGCCATTACCAATACCATTTTCTGTTATTAAATCACTTAACCAGAGAACAATCATCGATCCCGTTGTTAAAGCTAAGGTAATTTGAAAACAAACATCAATATTCCAGTTAAAAAGAATTGGACGCAGTGAAAAAGAAATTGATAAGCTCTCAAATATTGCTAGAATTAATGTTAAGATTCGAGTATACTGTTTTATTTGGCGCCTTCCGCTTTCACCTTCTTCTTTTTGTAATTTTTCAAGAAAAGGAACGGCACTTGTCAAAAGTTGTATTAAAATCGACGCATTAATGTTAGGGAGAATTCCTAAGCTAAATACACTCAAAACTAAATTTTCGCCATTAAAAAAGGGCTTTAATGAAGATGTCGAATTTAATATATTTACAAGGTACCGTTGATCAACATTGGGAATCGGAATAAAATTCCCAATTCTTATTACAAAAATAATAAAAATTGTAAAAATTATTTTTTTTTGTAAATTATCGTTTGTTAAAGCTTGCATCATAAACCGTTATGAATAAAATTTCTCTATCGGTAAATCACGTTCAAAAGCAACTTTTGCCGGAGTTTTTAAATTTTCTAAAGCAAAAATAGTTGCACGTGCATTGTTTAAAATATTACCTGCCCCTAATTGTTTTGACAAAATATTTTTAATCCCCGCTAATTCTAAAACAGTTTTTGTTGAACTACCTGCAATTACACCAGTACCTTGTGCTGCCGGCTTAATTAAAATAGAACAAGCACCAAAATTACCAATCGTTAAATGGGGAATAGTTTGTGTTTTAGTAATAGGAACAGTAATTAAATTTCGGCGTGCATCCGTAATAGCTTTAGTAATTGAATTTATAACATCATCAGCTTTACCAACACCAACACCCACTTGACCATTTTCATTTCCAATGATTACAACTGCTCGAAAACTAAGTTTTTTACCACCTTTACAAACCTTTGTTACTCGGTTTATTTGAACAACACGCTCATTCCATTTTTCTTTTTGACCTCGAGATTTTCCCGATCGTGTATTTTTTTCTTTATTTTCTTGAGAATTTAACATATTACTTTAAATAATTTAGTGTTTACTTACCTGATTTTCCAGCTTTACGTAAAACAACTTCATCGGTATAACGAATTCCTTTACCCTTATAAGGCTCAGGTGGACGAATTGCACGAATTTTCGATGCATATAACCCCACAGTTTCTTTATTTGAACCTTTTATAGTTAAATTTGTATTAGCGTCAACAATAATTTCTAAATCTTCAGGTATCGTAAATATAACGGGATGGCTAAAGCCAACATTTAAGGTTAATTTTTTATTTTGAACTTGAGCTTTATACCCTACCCCTATCATTTGAAGTTTTTTTTCAAACTTTGTATGGACACCCTTGATCATATTATTTAATAATGCACGTAATAAACCATATCTTTCACGTGCCTTAATAGTTTCTTGGGTTTTTTCGCAAGTAATTACATTTTCACTTAAATTAACTGTTACACCATCTGGAATCATTAAATCTAAACTTCCATTTTGTCCAGTAACGGTAATTTTTCGATCTTGTATTGTAATTTTAACATTTGGTGGTACGACAATAGGTAACTTTCCTATACGTGACATAAATTATCCTTAATGTTTAAAAAAATTTTTTTATTTGAATCAGTTTTAACCATCGAACTCAGTATTGAAAATTCATCAATTAATTATGTGTAATTTAATAAATTTCACATAAGATTTCGCCACCAAGTTTTAGAGATTTGGCTGTTTTACCAGTCATAATACCCTTAGATGTCGAAAGAATTGAGATTCCTAAATTTCCTAAAACAACTGGAATTTCTTTCGAAGACTTATAAATACGTAAACCCGGTTTACTAATTCGTTCCAATGACGTAATTACTGGTTTACGTTTTTTACCTACATATTTTAATGAAATAAGAATAGTATGAAAATTCTCTTGTATAATCTGAAAATCCATAATAAATCCCTCCTCTTTCAAAATATTCGCAATACTCTGAGTCATCTTTGTAGACGGAATTTCAACTAAATAATGCTGAGCATTATTTGCATTACGTATACGAGTTAACATATCTGAAATTGTATCATTTACCATGCAATATTTTTTCTCCTAATAATAAGTTAATCACGAAATGGGAGACCCATTTTTTTTAATAATGCTAAACCTTCTTTTGGAGTTTGCGCAGACGTTGCTATCGTAATATTAAACCCTAAACTTTGGTCTACAGTTTCATATTCAATTTCTGGAAAAATTAATTGATCCGTTATACCAAATGTATAATTACCAAACTTATCAAATTTTCTTGGATCTAAACCTTGAAAATCACGAATTCGTGGTAAAGATAAATTTATTAAGCGATCTAAAAATGAATACATACGTTGTCGACGTAACGTAACAGTAACACCCAACTCCATTTCCTCACGTAACTTAAAACCAGCGATAGATTTCTTCGCTTTCGTTACAATTGGTTGTTGTCCTGTAATTGAACGAAATTCCTCAATTGTTTTTTTAAGTACTTTTGTATTTTGAGCTAATCCTCCTAACCCACGATTAATTTGAATTTTTTCAATACGTGGAATTTGATGTATATTAGAATAATTAAAATTATCTTTTAGATATGGAATAACTTCTTCTTCATATAAATTTTTAAATTTTTGTACCATTTATTTTTTAATTTCTTAGATTAATTTTTCTGTTTTTTTAAAAATTCGAACTTTTTTACCATGTTGAAGTTTAATAGCAACTTTACTTGTTGTTCCATTTTCATCACATAACATAATATTAGAAATATCTAATGGAGCATCAAATTGAATAATTTTCCCAACTTCATCTTTTTTTGAAGGTTTAACATGCTTAATTTTCGTATTAATACCCTCGATAATCACCTTACCCTTTTTATGAAATAAGCTTTTAATTTTTCCAATTTGTCCTTTATCTTTGCCTAAAATTACTTTTACATTATCACCAATTTTAATTTTTTTCATTTTTAATTCCTTACAATACTTCAGGGGCTAATGAAACAATTTTTGTAAAACTTTTATCGCGAATTTCACGAGCAATAGGACCAAAAACTCGCGTACCCCGTGGATTATTTTCTTTATTTATAATAACAGCAGCATTATCATCAAAACGAATACTCATCCCATCTTTTCTACGTAATGTATGACGTGTTCGAACAACAACTGCTCGAACGATATCGGAACGTTTAACTGGCATATTGGGAGTTGCTTCTTTTACAACACCAATTATTACATCACCAATACTACCATATTGTTTATTATTCCCAAGAATTCGAATACACATGATTTTTCTTGCGCCAGTGTTATCAGCTACAGTTAAGTATGTCTGAGGTTGAATCATAATTCTTAATTAGAAATTTTTGTTTTAGTTAAAATCTGTTCTAGTGCCCAACGCTTTTTTCGACTTAATGGGCGTGTTTCGGAAATAATCACTTTATCTCCTAATAAACATTGGTTTTTTTCATCATGCGCCATAAAACGGCGTGTTTTTTTTACTGTTTTACCGTAAAGTGGGTGAGCATATTTTTCTTCAACAATAATAATAATTGTTTTATCCATTTTATTGCTCACAACCGTACCAATTTTTTCCTTAGTTGCCATAAATTTTTTAACAAATTAATTATTTTTGTTTATCTTTTGAATTTTGTAAAGTCAGTAATTGAGATAATTGACGTTTTTTATGTTTAAATTCATGAGGTTTAAACGCTTGGCGAGTAGTTTTTTTTATTTTTAATTCAACTAACTCTTGAGCTAAAGTCAATATTGTTTTTTCAATGTTTTCGGAATAACGTTTTTCCAATTCTACTTGTTTTAAAAAAGTCATGTTATTTCATTTCTCGTGTAATAAATTTTGTTTTAACTGGTAATTTATATGATGCTAATTTCATAGCTACTTGAGCTAATTCAATTGGTACTCCACCTAATTCAAACAAAATAGTACCCGGTTTTATGACAGCAACCCAATAATCAACGGTACCTTTACCGGAGCCCATACGTGATTCAGCTGCACGTGCCGTAACTGGTTTATCTGGAAAAATTGTAATCCATAATTTTCCCCCACGTTTAATTGAACGTGTAATAGTTCGACGTGTTGCTTCAATTTGACGAGATGTAATCCAACCACATTCTTGCGATTGTAATCCGAAATCACCAAACGAAATCGTATTATTACGGTATGCCCGACCTTTCATACGACCACGATGTTGTTTTCTAAATTTTGTTCTTTTTGGACTAAGCATAAATTTTTTAAGTTCAATAAATAATAAGGATAAGTTATATTACTTCACCTTTAAATAACCAGACTTTAATTCCGAGTACGCCATAAATGGTATTGGCTCGTTTTTCAGCATAGTCAATATCCGCACGTAATGTTTGTAGAGGAACTCGACCTTCTCGAATCCATTCAGTTCTAGCCATTTCTGCTCCATTTAATCTACCTGATACTTGTACTTTAATTCCAGGTACATTAGCTGCTTGGGCACGTAAAATTGCTTTTCTAACCGCACGGCGAAAAGCAATTCTTTTTTCTAATTGTTCAACAATAAAATCCCCCAATAACATTGCTTCGGCATCGGGAGTTTTTATTTCACTAATATTCACTGTAATATGACGATTTGATGAAATTAATTTATGTAAATTCTGATAAATTTTATTTAACTCATTACCCGAATTACCCACTAAAATACCTGGTCGTGCACTATGTACAGTTACTTCGATTTTATTACAATTACTATTACGTTTTATTTCAATTTTTGAAATTCCTGCTTCTTTTGCTTTTTTTTCAAAAAATGTTCTAATATTAGTATCTTCTTCTATTAATTCCGGATAGTTTTCAAATGAGGTAAACCAAATTGAACGATGTTTTTGTACCGTTACTAACCGAAATCCTAATGGATTTACTTTCTGTCCCAAAACGAATATCCTTTTCTTTAACTAAATTATTAATTTTCTTCTTTTACAGTTATTGCAATATGACAGGTAGGTTTTCTTATACCATATCCTTGACCTTGCGCACGTGGTCTAAAACGACGAAAAACAGGACCTTGATTAGCAAATGCTTCGCTTATTATCAAATTTTCTTTATTTAAATTGAAATTATGCTCAGCATTCGCGGCAGCGGAATATATTACCTGCCAAACTGGACCACATGCTTTATAAGGCATAAATTCAAGTAACATTAACGCTTCTTTATATGTTTTTCCTCTAATTTGATTTAAAACACGGCGTACCTTTCTAGGCGACATACGAATATAACGTCCTACTGCTTTTGCTTCTGTGCTTGGGTTATTAGTTTCAGTCATAAAATTTAATAAAACTTATTTTAACGGCGTGCTTTTTTATCACTTTTTACGTGTGAACGAAAAGTTCTTGTTGGTGCAAATTCACCCAATTTATGCCCGACAATTTGATCTGATACAAACACAGGAATATGCTGTTTTCCATTATAAACTGCAATTGTATGACCAACCATTGATGGTAAAATTGTTGAAGCGCGAGACCATGTTTTAATAGTCGATTTTTTACCCGTTTCATTCATTTTATTAATTTTTTCTAATAAATGATATGCAACAAACGGGCCTTTACGAAGTGAACGTCCCATAGTTAATTATTTTCTTCTTCTTACAATATAGATATCGCTTGGTTTATTGTTAGCACGAGTTTTAATACCAAGTGCAGGTTTACCCCAAGGTGTAACAGGTCTCTTTCTTCCTACAGGCGAGCGTCCTTCTCCTCCTCCATGAGGGTGATCACATGGATTCATAACAACACCACGAACCGTTGGACGAATTCCTAACCAGCGTGTTCGACCAGCTTTTCCAATTGTCATATTACTTGAATCATTATTTCCTACCACCCCAATTGTTGCAAAACATTCTTTTCGAACTAAACGAATTTCTTTTGATGGTAACCGTAATGTTACGTATTGCCCTTCTTTAGCTAGAATTTTAGCGCTTGTACCAGCTGCACGGACGATTTGACCACCCCGCTTCCGAGTTAACTCGATATTATGAACATCAAGTCCTAAAGGAATATCCATTAAAGGTAAACTATTCCCAATTTCAATCTCAGCATTAGAACCAGACGAAATATAAGTACCAACTTTCAAGTTTTGCGGGTATAAAATATATCTTTTTTCTCCGTCAGTATAATTAATCAATGCAATACGTGCATTACGGTTTGGATCATATTCAATGCTCGCAACACGGCCTAAAACTTCATATTTATTTCGTTTAAAATCAATTAATCGATATAATTTTTTATGACCACCACCACGATGACGAATCGTAATTCGACCTTGATTGTTACGTCCACGTAGACGATGATGTGCAAAAGTTAATGTTTTTTCAGGTTTATTATCTTTCGTAATTTCATTAAATTCGGAAACACCTCGATTTCTTGTCCCAGGTGTATTTGGTTTAAAAATACGTATAGCCATATAAATTTTATTTTGAACTTATGTTTTAGATATCAGGAAATAAATTAATACTATCACCATTTTTTAAGGTTATGATGGCTTTTTTATAACGTGCTTTATACCCTGAAAAACGTCCTACAGTACGTTTTTTATTGGGTTGTGTTAGAGTATTAATTTTAATAACATTTACATCAAAAATAAATTCAATTACTTTTTTTATTGTAAATTTATTGGCTTTTCGGTCAACCATAAAGGTATATTTATTACGTTCTAATAAACGTGTCGCTTTATCACTAATTACAGGATATTTTATTAAGTTAAGCATCGTACGTAAATCTTCATTAGTCGAATCTTTAATTTGTATCACAATATAACTCCTTTATAACCTGAAATGATGATTCATCTATTATAATCTGTGCAGCTTTTGCAACATCCGTCACATTTAATTGATCAGCTAGAATATAATTAAAATTTTTTAAATTTCGAACTGATAATTTTAAATTTAAATTTGGTTTAGAAGAAATAACCAAAGTTTTTTTTGAATTATCAATAACTAAATTTTTCAAAAAAGTGTTTGTTTTTGCATTTTCTAAATCTAAATTATTAAAGACAAGAAATTGATTTTGTCTATTAAAAAGAATTGTACGTAATGCTAATTGCTTTTCTTTTTTATTTATTTTCTTAACAATAGATTTAGGTCGTGGGCCAAAAGTAACACCACCACCTCGCCAAAGAGGGGAACGATTTGAACCTGCACGTGCACGTCCTGTGCCTTTTTGTTTCCATGGTTTACGACCACCACCATTAACTTCACTTCTTGTCTTTGTTGAACTCGTAAATTGTGATCTATTCCTATTTGCAGTTTTAATTGCGCGATGAACCACATATTTTGCCTTATCCGCAACGATTAAAGGAAAACTTTTTTTCTCTAATACGTCACCTTTAGGGTTAATACTATTTAATATCTGGTATTCAAATGTTTTAATAACCATTGATTCGATGATGATCTAAATTTTTAAATTTTTTTATCTTATACTCGTTTAGTTGGTTTAATGCTTAGTAAATTACCTGGTTTACCGGGTACTGCACCTTTTACAATCAATAAATTTTCTTCTGTATCAATTTTTAAAATTTGTAGATTAGAGACAGTTGTTTGCTTATCACCAAGCTTACCATACATTTTTTTACCTGGAAAAACACGGGCAGGTGTAGAACCTTGGCCGATAGAACCTGGCTCACGATGATTTTTTGAACCATGTGTCATTGGACCACGCGAAAAATTATGGCGTTTTTGATTTCCAGCAAAACCCTTACCAATTGATTTACCTGTAATATCTACAAATTCACCGACTGTAAATTTTTGAACATTAATAACTTGTCCTAATTCAAAATCACTAATATTCGGAACTTCATACTCTTTTAAATATTTTAAAGGTAAAATATTAGATTTTTCTAAATGACCTAATTCCGGTTTTGTAAGTTTTGTTTTAGAAACTTCTTTATAACCAATTTGAATAGAATTATAACCATGTGTTTCCACAGATTTAATTTGTGTTATTATACACGGACCTACTTTTATTACAGTAACTGCATTGGCATCTCCATTTTCCGTAAAAATTTGAGTCATACCAACCTTATTTCCTAGTATACCTAGCACGAAAGATTCTCCCTTTCTATTTTATATTTATAAATTTAAGTTTTTATTAGTTTATCAAGAAAAGTATTTTTATATATAATCAATTGTAGATAAAAATCATAGTTTTGTCTAGTAATGCCAAGTTAACTTTAACAATATATTTAAAATAAATAAATATAACGAAAGTTTGAAAAATAATTAAAAATTACTATAAAAATAAAGAAAAAATCTTTAAAGAAGTATAGAATATTATTAAGTATTATAAAGATATAATTTCTCTAATATTTTTATACCAAAATTAAACATTAAATTTTATTATGGCTTTATGGATTAGTTTATTAACGAATACAAGTTTTGCAAATGGAATCTATCTTATATTATTTCAAACAATGTTATGCTATTGGTTAGCATTAAAATACCCAAGACTAATAATATTAACAAATTTATGCTGGATTGGAATTAGTTCATCAAGTCTATTATTATTTTTGGTCTTAGCTTTCCGATGGATAATTTCAGGTTATTTTCCTTTAAGTAATCTATATGAATCTCTTTTATTTTTAGATTGGTGCCTTTTATTTATATTAATAACAATAGAAACAAAAAGCAAAACAAAATTAATTGGAGCAATCATCTTACCAATTAGCTTACTAATAATTAGTTTTGCAACCCTTATATTGCCCCAACCAATGCAAAATGCCGCACCACTAGTGCCCGCTTTACAATCAAATTGGTTAATGATGCATGTAAGTATGATGATGTTAAGTTACTCAACCTTAATTTTAGGTTCATTACTATCAATATTATTTCTAGTCCTAACTAATACAAGTAAAGTTGATTATGTAGTTGAAAAAAAAATTAGCCAAAAACAACTTCTTGAAAGTATTGATAACTGGAGCTATCGAACAATTGGTTTAGGATTTCCTTTTTTAACAATTGGTATTATTGCAGGTGCAGTTTGGGCAAATGAAGCGTGGGGTTCGTATTGGAGTTGGGATCCAAAAGAAACGTGGGCATTAATTACATGGTTAGTCTTTGCTGCTTATATCCATGCCCGATTAACGAAAGGTTGGGTTGGGAAAAAAGCCGCAATTTTGGGCTCAATCGGATTTTTTGTAGTATGGATATGTTATCTAGGGGTAAATTTTTTAGGTCAGGGATTACATAGTTATGGTTTTTTAAGTTAAAAAGATAAATATAGGAATTATCGAATCAGAATGAAAAAAAGAATTCTAATTCGATATTTATTAGAAACTTATAAATTTAAATTTTATTATTTATTTTATAGTAAATTACGTAGATATAAAATTTAAAGAAAAAAAATTATTATTTTTACGATGACGAATTATAAATTATTAAACTACACGAAAATATTCTGCATATTAGTAAATTTTAGGCAAATCTTATAACACACTTATCCTCTTATACTCAATACATTAAAAGATGTAACTTATGCTGCTATCAACCACATTAGCATATAATAGAAATATCTTAAAAAATAGACCAAATATTTTATATAACTCTCATATTATAATACAGTAAGTTAGAGAATTTGAAAAAATAACAATTTTTTATCAGAACCCTAATTAGCAAATATTACCATTACATGTTTATAAAAATAAAGAAATAAGATCTAATTCTGCAGCTGATATTTTATTACAATTTAGATTTGACAGAATAAATCTTAGGCCTAAAAATACCTTTTTAGATGCCACTAGAAACTCAAAACAGTAATCCCAAGAATTTTGATTTGAATATCAAAGTAAGTAATCTAAAGGGTACTATAAAACTGAAGTTGAGCGTCAAAAAGAACATAGACAGAATAGCGTGGCATTAAAAAAGTCACCTATGCTGACATTACCAGCAAAAAGTTATATCCACTAGTAAAACTCCAATACGTTTAGAATACACTATATACTTATACGATTCCTAATATAAAACTAAATTTCCAAAATATAATGACGGAAGACCATTATGTTCTATTAATTTATTAGTTCAAAATTTGATGAAACCCAAATTAAAAATACTACCCTTAGTCGATAAGAAATCTTAAGCCATACTAAAAATTTTAGATTATTTCATAGCACAATAAGGTGGATCTTTTTTATTTAATTTGTATCATAACCAGAGTAATAAACATATGAAGTAAAAAAATAAATAAGATTTTTTTAATTAATAGAGCATCGAACTAGATTCCCGAAAAGCTGCCCTTTCAGTATTTTTGTCGCTAAAATGTTTCACGTTTGAGTTCGAGATGGATCAACGTGGTTCCATTTTGCTAAAGACACTCTATATATAAATTGAAAAAACAATAAGTAAAATTCAAGTCCTCGATCTATTAGTATATCTCGGCTACATACATTACTGCACTTCGACCTGATACCTATCAAACGGCTAGTCTTGCCGTGATCTTACTCCAAAAGGATGAGAGTACTCATCTTGAGGTGGGCTTCCCACTTAGATGCTTTCAGCGGTTATCCTTTCCAGACATAGCTACCCAGCGTTTACCATTGGCATGATAACTGGTACACCAGCGGTCTGTCCTTCCCGGTCCTCTCGTACTAAGGAAGGATCCTCGCAATACTCTAACGCCCACACCGGATATGGACCGAACTGTCTCACGACGTTCTGAACCCAGCTCGCGTACCGCTTTCATGGGCGAACAGCCCAACCCTTGGGACGTACTACCGCCCCAGGATGCGATGAGCCGACATCGA
>Ga0115005_10000823_pt1 | contig 24195 bp, 27 predicted proteins | sample ArcOceMetagenome_FD_87163 | JGI IMG/M metagenome (GOLD analysis project Ga0115005, IMG submission 87163) | Marine eukaryotic phytoplankton communities from Arctic Ocean - Arctic Ocean - Greenland ARC118M Metagenome | ecosystem: Environmental > Aquatic > Marine > Oceanic | place: Arctic Ocean...
GAGTGCAAAGTAAGAAGAGAGGCGTCAACGGTGGAACTAGTTGAGTGAGGAACATTCAATCGATTAGATTCTCACTTTACAATTTAGTATCTTGTTATCTTGAATCTGAGGTACGTGGTACTGCTGGTACTGACAGAAACTATGAAGTTGTGAGAGGTGAGAGGTAAGAGCCAGTCTTCTTTTATCCGGCGGGCGGCGGGCAAGTAAGTAAGAAGCTTACCAAACTTCTTTTATCCGGCAAGAAGAACTCATTCGATATTATATTAATTTAGTGAAAGTCCAGGAAAGTCACTCATTATTAGGAATCAGAAATTGAATCATCGTTAAACCAAAGAAGCGAGAATGAAAGTACAGAGTTCATTCATGAAAGTACACGTACCGAGTACAGAAATAATTTAGTACTCTTTTGCGCTACTGTACGACTGGTGCACATTATGATAACCGGTTTATCAACTAAGCTTCTTCACAAATCTATTATGTAGACCTTGGTTCTTTGGCGTTCATATTATTGACCCAAAATTCCGAAAGATCTTTGAGTAATAATGGTGCCATTAACTGTTTCACACATTTTCAACATTCATTCTAATATAACTAAAATTGCCTCCTGTGGGCAACAACTTGTTTCCTCCTGTGATTCGAACTTGAAAATTCGAAATGGTCCTGGACCCTACCGTACAACAAAAAGCCTTTTTAGATGTGATGGTTCTGGCAGTGTTCTGGCTCACAAATAACACATGAAAGTCTTCTTTGGCGTTCATATTATTGACCCAAAATTCCGAAAGATCTTTGAGTAATAATGGTGCCATTAACTGTTTCACACATTTTCAACATTCATTCTAATATAACTAAAATTGCCTCCTGTTGGGCAACAACTTGTTTCCTCCTGTGATTCGAACTTGAAAATTCGAAATGGTCCTGGACCCTACAACAAAAAGCCTTTTAGATGTGATGGTTCTGGCAGTGTTCTGGCTCACAAATAACACATGAAAGTCTTCACTTTTGCTTGAGGAGTTGGCAGCAAACATGACCTTGGTCCAGCAGACAGTGATTGCAGCAGTAACGTTGGGAGTTTTGGTAGCGATTCCAATCAGCTCTCTCACCCTTGCAGTGCTAGAAAGATGATGGATCAAATCCAAAATGAAAAGCCGACAAAGGGTCAATGTTTTGGGAAGACATGCCAACCGGTGGAGTTGATCGCGAAAAGAAGAGAAAGAAGGGGGTAATGCGTTCTCTTGTTGTTGTGGGAAGTATACGTTTGGATGAATTGAAACAGAAAATAGTTCGAGCTATAATAATACTGACGACGAATTGAAATTGAATCTGATTCAAAATTTGAATAGCAATACGAAACATACGAGAGGAAGAAACCCAAGGATGGGACAGTGCAGAATTGGGCGTAGCGGAGACCGTTTTTTCCAGTGCAATCAGTGTCGTGCCGGCATGTTTATCATGTCGAATACCTTGTAAATTGGTTAATGCGCAAGAATGAGTCTGCAAGGCTGCCTTTCTTTCGCCTGCATCTGACGATGAAAACTCGTCTTGAATCTGCGGGTGCTTGAGGCAAAGTTACACGACCTACTACAAGAGATTAAGGTAAGAGTTGAACACGAGATGCGAGTGCAACTCCATCAGCAGAAGTGAGCTGAAAATGAGCCTCTTTCTTTCCTTCTACTGACATGGAGTTTGAGCCTCTACTTATTATAGAATATCAGAAATTGCAGCACAAAGAAATATTCGCATGACATTCATTTTTAAGTTACGTGAAGGCTATCTATTTTTATAATGAAACATGTATCTCAGAACCCCCCTCCCTGCTGCGTTGTAGTTTCGACAGCAGTGATGACCATTGCATAATCTGTGGAGCTACAGTATTAACTCGTTGATATAGACCTTTTGATTCATTTGCGACAGCTGGCAAGTTCAAAGTTCGTGTAACAACTTCAGTTTCAAATGGTTGACTTTCGCCGTAGAATATCGATAAGAAATCTACTACACCAACTTGAATTCTTGCATTGCGACTTATTTTGGACACGCACTAAATATTAATGTTGACCTTATACATTCAAGAAAAATGGAGCTTGTGTTTTGAATAAGTTTGATAAGTAAATAACACGAGAACGACTTTGTTATCCTGAAAGCATTTCTGCTTGACAATAATACCAATTGCTTCAGTTTTACTGAGTGTAGAAAGAAAGAAAATCGAGTGAGAGACAGCGTGTAAAATCAAGAAATACAAGGACATGAAATTGAAACACCTCTTTGATCTCGTTCCGCGCAGGTTTCTAATCTGCCTTCCACTTTTTTTCTCGACAGTATAGTTCAGAGAGATTCCCATTGATGGTAAAGTCGTCATTACAATATCCTGAGGTGTTTCGTCAGTTCTAGTTCGATATCAATACTATGTATGTACTAACCTGATTCTGAGCCTGTCGTGTCCGTGTCACTGTGCAATCAGTGGGTGGTTCAAAGATTTTTAAATCTGTCGCGAACATCTCAACCTCCTAAGAGCTAACACATTTCGTTTGGATCATGGTAGAAATACTGCTATTATAAAACTGTGATGTTAAGCTAGGTTGCATAAGTTGGCGATATCGTGAGGTTAACTCTTCTGCTGGTTGCGATTGTATCTTTACATTGATGTATGATACAATCGTCATTACGATATCCTGAGGTGTGTGTTATCTTTTGTACTAATCTCTTGGTTGATGGGAGACATGTCCGTCTGTCCGCCTACCACATTTTTCCTTTTGGAAAATATGAAAATGCGCGAAAATGAAAAATGAAAAATGGGGTGATTTTGTAATCCCTTACCAGTTACTACTTCGACCGCTGATATGTCCCAAGCTAGACCTGACCTCTACCGACCAACTTGATCAATACACTTTGTAGTGCCGTATCAACACCATGTCTGACATCGAAGAGCCAATTGTTGACGAGACCTCTGTACAGGAGGAACAGGTTGAGGATGAACCCGAGTTCGCAGGAGTGAACCAGAGTGCTACCGAGATCAAACTTTTCGGAAAGTGGAGCTTTGCTGAAATCGAGGTTGCTGATATCTCTCTCGCGGTATGTTTTTACTGTGTTTGAACAACAATATTTGTCACGAGGAGTAACACTGGGGAACAAAATTGGCGGATGGCATGGGCAATTGTTAATGCGTAAAGTCCGGCAGGAATCAAATGATGGGAGAAAGAGTTTGTCAGAGACCAACATATCACTATGGCAAAATCAACTAAAACAACACATGCACTGAATGGATGAGGAAAAGAATGAAATAACGAACAGGCTTGGGGGACAGAGATAGCAAAGGAAGGATTAATAATGCCAAGCTTGCAGCCAAACATGTTCCTAGTCAATATTCCCAGCGACAAGAAGTTCAATTCAAATTGGTTCAAATCTAAACCTCAAATGCACAATCTCACAAAATCTTTCTTTCACTACAGGATTACATCGCATGCAAGGGAGACCATGCAACTTACCTTCCCCACACCGCTGGACGTTACCAAATGAAGCGTTTCCGTAAGGCATCCTGCCCCATCGTTGAGCGCCTCGCATGTTGCCTCATGAAGAAGGGACGTAACTCCGGAAAGAAAATCATGGCTACCCGTATCGTTCAACACACACTCGAAATCATCCACCTCCTCACCGATCAGAACCCCATTCAGATCGTTGTTGATGCTGTTATCAACTCTGGACCCCGTGAGGATTCCACCCGTGTTGGAGGAGCAGGAGTTGTCAGGAGACAGGCTGTTGATATGTCCCCCTTCCGCAGAGTCAATTATGCTCTTTACCTTCTTGCTACCGGAGCAAGAGAGGCTAGTTTCAGAAACCTCAAGACTATGGCAGAGTGCTTGGCTGAGGAGTTGATTAATGCTGCTCGTGGATCTTCCAACTCTTATGCTATTAAGAAGAAGGATGAGATTGAGCGTGTTTCCAAGTCTAACCGTTAAAGAGGTACGATTAATAATAAAAATAAAGAAGATTGTAGTGTCACTTGAGTGGTTTCTAGATGTAGAATGTTCTTTCATCAGGATGGGGTGTTCGATGCACTTGTTAGAATATTACTGGAGCACAGACCATTTCAAAGGAAATCAATGGCAATACAGTAGTAATAGGAATTGGTCACGAAATAGGGAATACTACCGTAGCCTCGAATGGTTTGCAAAACAAGGATTTGGTGATGATACCGTCCCGTTTGAAAATGCTTGCAATACAGGCTGTACGCGTAGACCTGATAAACGGTTGCGGCCAATTGCTTCATCAGGTGTTTCGAACAAATATGCTCGTATGCATTTTTAATTGAAGCATTAGTCATTGATCTTGCAAATTCATAAATATCTAGGTTCACGTGTAGTTACGTGTAGTCTGAAAACTCAACTTTTATACTTTCCGTAGCAAGGATATTGATATAATCTTTGCCTCCTTGTTTTCCTGCATTATATACCCTCTGATTCAATCGGAATTCTTTATCTTGTTTTCCTGCATTATATACCCTCTGATTCAATCGGAATTCTTTATCTTGTTTTCCTGCATTGTATACCCTCTGATTCAATCAGAATTCTTTATCTTTACATTACACTGCCACTACTGTCAAGCAAAGTAGCTGGCGACTGCCGGTAGCTGCTGCTACTAAAAGTATCATACCGTAGAGTACTTAGTTAGTTTACCAGATGACCAAAAATGAGGCGCCAAAATGAGTTCAAAAGTTCCCTTTTTGGACTCTATCTCTCCCTCCTTTCTCCCTTCGCTTCATACTCCTTTCGAGAACCTTGTTTGTCCGCACACTCAAAAAATCATCAGCCAGCAGCCAGAACAATAAATTGAAAATTGAAAGCAAAGCTCTGGATGGTGCGTGGCTTCAAGCATCAATCATTACAGTAATCAAACAGTCAGTGAGAGAACACATTAATTCATTGCCAGCAACACATTATAAACTCAATAGACAATCTTCACATAGACATCGATGCAATTGCAACAGCCGTGTTAGATCTAATCTTTGAAACAAACAAAACAACAAAATGCCAAAACGAAAAAAGGATAAGAGTCGAATCAAACCTACCACCGCGGCTTCGTCGTCTCCTATCAATACTACTGACACTACTAATCCTGCCTCATCATCCGCTACAGCTGCATCCACATCTGCATCTCCAAATCAAACTCATCATTCATCCTTTGAAAATGTAATGGAAAAATATGCAATCTCAGATAAAGCCTTTTCGAAATTCAAGGCTAAAGTTGATTCCGGCCTCATTCCAAAAGCAGTTCAGAGTAGTTTAGAATCCATGGTCGATGAAGTGGTCAAGGAATCAGTGGAAGGGGGTGTCATGTCAATTTCAATGTCGAGTACTACCGGAGGTATCGTCAAGGAGTTTACAGTCATGGGGAATAAATTGACTCCCACTGTTTCCGTTTCCCTGCAGGTGGATTCTGCGGGTAGTGGCAATGGGTCGCAGTCGGGTGGGAAGAAGAGACCTAGAGATTGTAATTCAGCGTTTGAAACTAAAAATTGCGGTGAGAAGGGTGGTGCAGCAAGTATAAATACAAATACAAATTCGAATTTAGACCAGCAGCAGCAACAACAACAGCTACAAATGCAACAACATCAGTCGCAGTCTTATTCGTTCCATAGTCGAGAAGAAGGCGAAGATGATGATGAATATAGTGAAGAAGATTATGACGAAGATGAAGAAGATCACGTGATAGGCGTATGCCTCCACTGTGGTCTAGAACCACCACCGGCTTATTCCGATTCTGGCACACATGATAATTCAATTTCGTCCAATACAGCACCGGGGATCCAGGTCTCCTGTGATGATTGTCATTCGTTTATTTGTTCCGCGTGTCACTGGTGTCACGAGTATCAGGCCAATCATGAGATCCGAGTATGTGATCGCTGTGATGCCTTTTATTGTAAAAAGTGTGATGAAATGGATCAGTGTGAGGATTGTGGAGAGGTCGTCTGTGGAGGGTGTGGAGCCCTTTGCAGTTGTAAATTTTGTGGATGTGGTCTTTGTGAGGATTGTGCGACTGCTTGTGGACGGTGAGTGCTTCAATTCATGCGTGGTCGGTTTGGAACGGCTTTCGTTTTGGGTGATTTTTGTATGATTCAATAAATTGGCAAAGTCAAGCAAGTCGAAGCAATTCGAGTCAATGGTCAATGTGTAATTGCATTCATTCATTTTTCATTATTCCTCAACCTTCTTTTTCCAAAAATAAAATCATAGATGCGGTATTGTCTTGTGCCAACGTGATGCAAAGTTTGCCGTAGAGTGCGATACATGCAAAATGTCATACTGTCTTGTTTGTCTTGCGAGTGGAACAAAAGATCCGTGTGTCAGATGTGGACATCGGACAAGTAAACGCGTGGAACAATTGGTACATTTGAGACTCAAGTCTATTTACAAAGCATTTAAACAGAGTGGTGCAGCATTAGATAATAATTCAAAGGGAGATGCCAAGAAGAGATCAGGGTCAGATTCGCACACGGCTGGAATGAAGGATAGTATCGCGGGCACGAGGGAAGATATAGATAACATGCCCATACCGCTTGGTTTACCTTCTGGACATGCTGGAGATGAGAAGAATAGGAGTTGCGGGATAGGAAACTCGCCAATGAATGGAGATGTTGGGGCAGTTTTGCAAGTTGCTGCTGCGGCTGCCGCATCAGCTGCTGCCTCTGGCAAAGGTTCGCGTTGTGACTCTTCTTCTTCGTCAGATGGTCCTTTCGGTGGATTACCGCGAGGTGTTCATCCTAGCAAAGTTATGCCACATTTGAATCATGATGGGTCGATTTCGTTCCGGCCTCGTAAAGAACCGAAGAAAAATGATTCTGATAAGTTTGCATCTCGAACAGAGGCGGAAGCTAATGCTGCTGCTGCTGCACTGCTGGCAGAACTTGATGAAGAAAAGCATCAAGTCGAAGTAAGCACGACCGCCAAGAAGAGCAAGAAGAAGAAGAAGAAAGAACGACACGCGGCCAAAGAAAAGGAGAAAGAAGAGAATACGAAGAAAGAAGCTGAAGAGAGGGCTGTCAAGCTTGCTCAAGAGTTGAAACAATTCGAGGCCAAAAGTAGTAATTCGATAAATGATTCAGAGAATGCAGGCAAGAAGAGAACAAAGAAAAAAAAGGGAGCGAGAATGAAGGCCCAAGTGTCGCCTGATGATGAAAGTTTAGAAGATGATCTCATTCGTCTCGCAGAAGCTGGTGGATTTGAAGTTAGAAAGACATCGACGAAAACTGAATCTGCGAATGATCAACCTCGAGAGGATGATATCGAAAGTCGTCTGGCTAGATTGATTACTGCCAATGATCTCTGTGGGATTGAAGATGTTCTTTCAGAACTGAAGGGAGTTCCTGGTCGCGCGGCTCTTCGAAAAAATGCTAAAAAGGCATCAAAAAGAATCAGAGAAGAGCAAGCTGCTGCTGAAGTAGATAAGAAAAAGAAGGATATCTCTTCGCGCTCTGCGACTTTGCTTTCTAGTGGATCTGGTGATAACATTGGTGGGCGACTATGGAAACCTACAGATCCCCTTATAGACTTTGTCAAGAAAAGCCATCGCGTCAAACCAACATCTGGTGGTGCTCCTCGATCAGAGTGTGTCATGCAACTAGCGCCACATGTTGTTGGATGGGTGATTGGAAAAGGTGGGCAGCGAATTCGTGATCTAATGGAAGACAGTGGAGCGAAAGTTTGGATCGATCAGGACAGTATGGGAGCGCAATATATGCGCATTGTCTACGTAAGTGGGTCAGAAGTTTCCGTCAATGCAGCCGTGAAAACGATCAAGGATTTGGTTTCATCAGCGCCAATGCCTGGAACTACCGCCCCTAGCAGCACTTTGCCGAATGTTTCTAATGACAGTGGAAGTGGAAGTGTTGCAAGTACCCGAAACAGTCTCACGTCGACACCAGTGCCTACACAGAAGTTTGCAAATCGTAAGTCTCGTAGTTCTCCAGTACTAAGAAGGGAGGTTGCAGAAGCATCCAACGTTGAGGAGCCATTTTCAGCCCTTTCGAAGCCTAGCAATCATTCCAGAACCGTATCTGCGCCATCTTCGCCACAGCTGTATTTATCAGTACCACCACCTGGAATGGAAATTATGCTTGGAACAGGTTCGCCACCATTGAATACTTCCGCTATGATTGATAGTCAGATTAGTTCGTCTCCGAAAGTTGTTCATGAACTTTTTTGCGAGCCTCGATTTGTTCCTCTGTTGATCGGCAGACGTGGATGGACAATTAAAAATATTCAAGACCTAAGCGGTGCTCGTGTCGACATCGACCAGAAAGTTATCCCACGAAGAATCATAATATCTGGCAATGAAAGTCAGGTGAAAGATGCAATTAGAAAGGTGGATGAAGTTCTCAGTTACCCCCATGCGCAGTTGAACTATAGTACAACTGGCCCTGATGGTGGAGAAATTGACATTGGAACTCTTGCTGCCATGCAAAGTGGAGAAATGCCTTCTTCGTTTGAAGAAGGCATCGGTGAACAAAGTTTGTTCGGTTTAGTTCGAGGTCAAAGTTTACCCTTGGATTATGGACCGCTTCCAAATAATCTGCCGAATGGCTTAATGTCCCAGCAACCTATGCAACAGCCGAGTACTTTTGCATATGGCCAACAGCAGTCTTTACCTGGACATCACCCTTCCCCCGAGCAACCATTCCCGTCAAATATTCCGAGCCGTGCTTCCCCGGTATTTTTGAATAGGCAGGGATCTGCCCCTTTGCCTGAACATAATGTTGCCTTGCAGATGAATTCAGCAATGAATTCAATTGGAGGCAATGATGGCAGCTTTCTCCGTGGAACCTATTCTCGTGATCAGCAGCTACCTCCCCATATCATGCCACTATCTAGCAACCACGGAAACTTTGAGAATTTAGCTGAAGGGACAAATTCCATTCCAATGTTGGGTCTCGGTAGTGATGGAGGCACGTTGTTTCCCGGCCATCAACAATCTAATGATGATCAAGCCCTGGTCAATAATATTTTTGGTAATCCAGTTCCTTCATCATCCCGCCTTTCGGCTCCGGTGGATCGTGAGAGTGCAAATGTTGGAGCTGATCCCCTGCTTCAAGGATTTGAAAACTTGTCATTTGGCGAAAGCGGAAACAATGATCTTGCAGGCTGGGACTGGGATGGTCTCATGAATGATGAAGGCTCTTCTGGTCGAAGAGTAGGCCTGGGCGGTGTTCGCCTTGACACTTCTACTGTAATGTTCAACAACAGCGACGGTACCAGCAACACCAATCAGTGGAACATCTAGTTGTTACCGAGGAATATTGTGAGAATGGTGTCAGTTGATGAGGAGAGAAGGAACGTGATGCGTTTTCGGGATTTTTGGTTGACAATGTTTTCTTGTTTTTATCGAAAGATCATCAATGCGTCGTTGATCTTTCGAAACTCAAGAACAACAAGGAATTCTCGGAACAGATGGTTGGCTCAATGGATACGTGCTGGCCTAAGTATCACTTTGTTCATTTGTATGTATGCAAACTGTTGCTACTTATTTACTCGAAAACTATGCACAAACTATGTAGTGCCATTAGATTACTGCCCTTTCTAATGGCATATTACTCGTGTGTGCAAATGATGATAAATTTCTTAAGCTAAGAATAAATCTGAACAAATGCGTGTGTATGATGTAAACGAACGTGAACGTTTGTTTGTTCAGGCATTATTATTAGTTATCAGCATCAAATTTCATCATTCAACATAGTTGTTTGAAATAGACGGCACAATCCCTTCGCAATCAAGTTATGTTATTAAGCGGCAAATATGAAATGGCATCGACTCTGGTGTCTGGTATCTGTAAATGAAGTTCTACTCCTAAGCTATGTAAACATGAACATTGACCTTTTAGCTTAGAAGACTATGCATTTCTCAGAGCAAGCAAATTTCCTAAAGTTTCCTACAAAAACTCTGGATTGGAAGCATTCAACCTAGTTACTTGAAGTGGACAGCACACGAGGCTCTGTTGCGTGGCGAAGCAGACTGAATAACACACTCGTGTGTGTCTTTCGAATCAATGCGGCCGCAGAACTTCTCGATGAAAATCTACCAACTAGAGATGCCTAGATTAACTAGAATTTGATCAACAAGATTATCGGATCAACCTCTGACAAAGAAAGAGGTCGAGGAAGTACTTCGTTTGTGGCCTCTTGTTGATTCTTCCTTGCACCAATTGTTCTCAGGAGTACCTCCTTCATTCTCAAGGTCGATTAAAAGTCTTCTCTTGACCCGGTGCAGTCTTCTACTAGCGGAATCTCTGGCCTCATTAGGGGATTTACAAGTGAATGATCTTCTATTTCTCTGGTGGTTTGTCATGGTGTGGATGGCGAGTTCGTTGCGTAAAGGAGTACCTCCTTCATTCTCAAGGTCGATTAAAAGTCTTCTCTTGATCCGGTGCAGTCTTCTACTAGCAGAATCTTTGGCCTCGTTAGGGGATTTACAGGTGAATGATCTTCTAGTTCTCTGTTGGTTTGTCATGGTGTGGATGGCGAGGTCGTTGCTTAAAAATTATGAGCAGTTGATTTATGGCCCTGAGGTTGAGTTAGAAATTATGAGCTGACGGATTATTAAGACCTCTTGCTGAGTAAGATTTTTTTTCTAGAAAAATGTCTGACTACTAGCTAGAAGAGAAGGAACGTGATGTGTTTTCGGGATTTTCATTGACAATGTTTTCTTGCTTTTTCGTTGATCTTGTCGAAACTCAAGAACAATATGGAATTCTCGGAATAGATGGTTGGATCAATGGATACGTGCTGGACTAAGTATCACTTTGTTCATTTGTATGAAAAACAGTTGCTAGTTCCTCGAAAACTATGCATCAAACTATTTCATTAGATTACTGCCCTTTCTAATGCTGGCATTTATCGTGTGTGAAAATAATGATAAAGTTCTTCAAAATCTAAGAATAAATCTGAACAAATGCGTGTGCATGATTTATAACGAACGTGAACGCTGTTTGTTCAGGCATTCTTCTTATCAGCAGCATCAAATTTCATGAGTGTTCGTGGATTTGAAACATTCAACGTAGTTGTTTGAAGTGGACGGCACAATCCCTTCGCAATCAAGTTATGTCATTAAGCGGCAAATATTAAATGGCATCGACTCTGGTGTCTGTAAATAAAGTTCTACTCCTAAGCTAAGAAAATCTAGACGAATTGATGTAAACATGAACATGTAGCTTTTAGCTTAGAAGACTATGCATTTCTCAGAGCAAGCAAATTTCCTACAAAAACTCTGGATTAGAAGCATTCAACCTAGTTACTTGAAGAGGACAGCACACTCCAACAAGGGTCGTAACGAAGCTCTGTTGCGTGGCGAAGCTGACTGAATAACACACTCGTGCGTGTCTTTCGAATCAATGCGGCCGCAGAACTTCTCGATGAAAATCCATCACCTAGAGATACCTAGATTGACTAGAATTTGATCAACAAGATTATCGGATCAACCTCTGACAAAGTAAGAGGTCGAGGAAGTGCTTCGTTTGTGGCTTCTTGTTGATTCTTCCTTGCACCAGTTGTTCTCAGGAGTACCTCCTTCATTCTCAAGGTCGATTAAAAGTCTTCTCTTGATCCGGTGCAGTCTTCTACTAGCGGAATCTCTGGCCTCATTAGAGGATTTACAGGTGCACGATCTTCTATTTCTCTGGTGGTTTGTCATGGTATGGATGGCGAGTTCGTTGCGTAAAGATGTAATGTTAGAAATTATGAGCTAATGGGTGATGAACCTGATGCGAGTCTTCGTTTTTGTGAAGAAACTAGAAAAATGTCTATTTGCCTCTCCGAGTTTCTCGTGACGTGGCAGTGAGTCAACCCAACTGACGAGGAGCACGAATGAATTTTAAATTCTTTCAGAAGAAGAAGCCGAATCAACGCGTACCAGTAAAACCAAAAGGTAAACAGAATAGATTCTAAAGATATAAAATTTGACAAACAAATCATTTGCAATTTGGAATTGAGACCTGCAACATTCAGCATTGCTGTTGGAATTTGCGAAAGGTTTGATCTTCTCTTGCGAAACAAAACATTATAATTAATAGTAGACAGTAGCATAGTAGTCAATAGGTTACGAGAAAGATTTTTAAAATTCGATGTCCAACTCCAATCAAACCGTCCGTTGAATTTTCGATTTTATTCCTGTGGACACATTTTAGTTCCCAGTTTCCTCCTTTTTGTCAATTGGCGAGCGCCTTGGTTATGTTCATATACTCCAACCGGCGCCTTGGTCATTTTCTGTATACTCCAACCGTGGTCGTGCTGGTTGGTGGGATCTACTCCGACTCCTTTCTTTCAATATTATTTCAGTTGAGTCAGTGTAGTACTCATGCCGGAAGGCACACCCCGACCAAAAGGTGCGAGAGTTATGACGGGTGTCATAATTTCTTTAAAGCCACCTGTTGATAAAGCAAGCCCCCTGAACAAAACACAAGAAGATGATTCGAATATCAGTTATACTTCATCAGAGGCTGATTCGGCTGAAATTTCTTTCGATGATTCAAGCTTCCCTGCAAATGCCCCACCATTGAAAGAAAGGGGTCAGAGTTTTACACATCCTGGTCATGAGGTCGTAATAGTTATCACAGACGAAGAAGAGGAAGCCGAGGAGGAGAATTATTTGATTCGGCTTCTGTCCCGCCGAGCTATGCATCTACCGAATATGAATTGGTGGCAAGACTGGGTTCAATATATGAAAAACAATCATCCTTTACTTGGATTATTCTTTCATCACAAGAAGCATCCTCTAAGACGGGCACATCGAATGTATATTTTGCTAGCATCTGTTGCATTTGGACTAGCTGCGACAAACTGTGTCTATCTTTACTATGCAATCAATAACGAAGAGATGGACAAAATACTTATCGAAATTGCGCTTGACGGGCACCCACTGAATTTTAGGAAGATTGAAGCTTTAGAGGTGACATATGGAATGGTTGCTCTTTGGACATTTGGTGGTGTATTGCATTCTGCCTTTGATATTTGCATGTGGTACTTAAGCGCATGCGCATGCTTCATGTCCGGGGCTCAATGCAGTAGCAGAGGAAAGTTCCAACTCGTTGGATCGTACATAGTAATTGCACTGTCCGCGATGCTTTCTGGACTTGCTTTGTTCGTTGTGCTTATGAGAGCTGCTTATGATAGGAGACTTCGTTTGGCAGAGGAAGGGGTAGTGCTTGAAGAATTTGAATGGGATGAGCTCGGTAGAGTAAGAAACTTCTCCTTTCTGATTGGGTACGGGGTGGAGCTGATCCTTGTTTACTTCGCTTATTATCCACTTTTGATCACAGCACTCTTTATAGGTATATTGCCCTGCATTGGTAGATCTCGCGAAATTAATAAACAATACAGAGAGAGGACACGGAGAGAAATGAAGTACATGAATGTTTATGACGAAGAATATGTATAAATAAAATATAACTTAGCAACGTATAATAATATGATTTTGTTTTGGTAAGAAGAAATCATTGAGTGGTGTTCAGACTGAGTAGACGATGCTTCTACACTATATCCTTATAACTTCAAACTATACCATATCTGAAGATGATAGAAACGATAGATCCGAATTCCGTTTTATTAATAATGAAATAATCTACAACGTATTGCAGTGTACATACACTATTGGTAAGAGGCGCCTATACTGCAAGATCGCATCAGATACAATACACAAAACATATAGCAAATGAAATTCACCCTTATAACTATTGTACAATATAGATAAACACTCTGGCCAACGTGCACAGTATCTCAATGGACGTATAAACTGTCTTCAGAAACTTTACACAAACCTCTATGAATTTCCTCTTGCCAATAAGGAACAAAAAGTTTCTCCCATTTGTACGTTTTCCCTCTCATTTCTTCGTGCATCGTCTTAACAGATTCGTCAGTGACTTCATCCCAGCTTTCTACCAACCATACTGGCAGATCTTCAAAGAGGGAGTCTAAGGGTGATTTGGGGACAATAGGGATGCACCCAGATGCTAACGCCTCCCATGTCCCATGCGTATCGAGGCCTCTACCAGGCGGACTCACTACGAATCTGTGCTTCTTTAATTCCTGGAAATATTCATCGCTTGAAATCTTTCCATAATTCCACGCCATTATTTGTTTTGCCTTATTATTTAAAAGATCTGAAATTGATTCCCTCGCCATTTGCAATGCTGGAGTATTACGAATGTACCGCTCGGTGCTTCTGTTACTGTTCCTCATATTTCTGAAATATACAGTGGGTGTACGTTCCTTGGATCGAAACAATATTTCTGCCTCTTCCGGGGTTGTCGCTGTGTTTCTAGCAAATATAGCAGTATTGCCTTCCTTCCCTTCGCCGAAAAGAGTTGTTCCTCGGTATTGCCATTTGAATCCAATAGGAAGTGGCTTTAGTTTGGGGTATCCGTCAAGTTTTCTGGCATTGCCTGCGTAAATTTTGTGCAAGTTGGGTTCGTTCAAAATGAGTTCAAAGTCGGTTTTGTTATCCAAATTATCAGGCCAGGAACGATCATGGTTGTTATTCAAGACCAGGGTGATTGGATGAGGACGTGATCTGATCCAGTCTCTCAGGCGCTCCATGGAAGGATAGCCAGGATCTAAGGGTCGAAGAAAAAACGTTCTCCTATTATCTACAATGTCAGCCCAGAAATCTTGTGTAATGAAGGGTCTCCCTTTTTCATCTTTAAACCTGCCAAATGTAAGATTCTGAGGGAAACCAGTTGGAAAGTTTGCATCGACTGATTCATCAGGAACCGGGCAACTGTTCTTGACTGGTTCTAATTTTATCTCGAGATTATAGTGACCTGATGAAAGAACATCCAGTAATTTGTGTTCCTTTAATATGCTTGCATGTTGTTGAGAGGTCCATACAATTGAAATGGCATAAGCCACGACCAAGACCTTGAAGAGAACGGTATTCTTCGTCCTTCTGCTAATGTTTAAAAACATGGTTTACATTCCTCAAATGGATCATTGATTTGATAGTATGTACGATTGGATAGTAGCACGATACTTTGTGGGGACAATTTACTTCACTCGACGACTGATGACGCCTCACCTGTCACTCGTCGCCTCTCGCCTATCATAACAGTTTAGCCAGCTCTCAGAGCTATTATAGCAGCAATAATTTGTTCTTTTAATTTTTAATTATGAGATAGTAATGTACACATCTTTAGTACCGTTAAATGACGGTAGTATTCAGCGATTGTGAGTGATTGATTTCTGAAAAAGAAGGAAATTCAAATCAATAAGCAAAAGAAAGACGAACATAGAGACTGTATCGCAGTTTGATATTTCCTGTCTAACATGACTTCTGAGAATGAATTTCGCAATGAGTCAATTTGTCTAGCCGATAGCTTAGACCCGCAGAGTTCTAGCGAGGCACAGGAATCAAATGGTATGGGAGCACAGTTGCAGACAGTAATTGATGAAAAGATTTGTGAAACTGATGACGAAGTTCAGGTTCCACACACTCCCCTCTGTGGAATGGAAACTTTCAACAACGACCAACAAATTGCAACAAATGAAGTGCATTACGCAAATGAGCAACACCGAGATGACGAAGTTCAGGTTCCACACACTCCTCTCTGTGGAATTGAAACTTTCAATAACGACGATCAAATTGCAACAAATGAAATGCATTACATAAATGAGCAGCACCGAGAGCATCACCAAGAGCCTTCTCGAGATTACTTCAATGATGAGGTTGCATCGTTTGCGAAATACTCAAAAAGAAATGTACCGCAGGATAGAAAGCGAGAAATGAAAAGATTTGTATCAGAGAGATCATTTAGAAAAGCAGATGCACCTGAAATTGAAAGAGAGGTGCCAAACTACATAGGTGATGAGGATAGAACTCAGATCACGACAAAAACTGGGTTCTCCAGAGCAGTTCTAGAAATGGCCGAGGAAGAGCATCTAATTAGGCTGCTGAGCATGAGGTCTGCGCATCTTCCAGGTAATAACTGGTATCAGGATTGGATTCAATTTATCAAGAACAATCATCCATTCTTCGGATTATGTTTCCATCACCGCTTACACCCGCTTCGTGTCGGGCAGAGAATCTACATCTTTATTGCGAGTGTCAGCTTCGGGTTGCTTGCAACAAACTGCGTGTATTTGTACTACATGCTTTCTTCTGAGAACTTTGATGAAAAGATTTTCCGCATCTACGTGCAAGTTAAGGAAGGCGTATTTGAACCATTGGAAATCTCCCAGGGAATGATGTCGCTATGGGCATTTAATGGAATAGCACATGCGCTATTTGACCTGTCATTATGGCACATATCCGCATGCAATTGCTTTAACAAAAGAGAAAACTTCAAGCGAATACAAACATTTGGCAAATTTGTTGTAGTGACAATTGCTGGTGTCGTGGCAGCAATATCGTCTTGCTTCATTCTATACAGGGCTATGATTGCAAGTTCGCTTGCAGCAGCGGCAGAGGGAGGTGATATGAATGAGTACGATGAAAATGACCTGATGACTGACATTTTTAGGATTGAAGGCTATGCTTTTCTCCTTGGTTATTTTGTTGAGCTTCTTGCGGTTTATGTTGTCGTCCATCCGACTTTGGTGACAATCATGTTTTCAGGAGTGCTCGGGTGCATTCCAGGCCTCGGTGGACGGCCCGCACACATTCGCCGGGAGATAAATAGACTCTTGAATGAAAGAGAAAGAATGTATGATGGATTCGAAATTGTCTAAGGGAATTGCAATGCTCGCCAGCCAGCTGGAGTCAAAAAATCTGTCCCATGCGAAATCTTTTACTTCTTTCTAATTGAAACCTACGGATTATGTATACAATTTATGTGTGTTACTATTTACACGTGTATGTCGTGGTGATGGTGGATCTCTGACGATGACGATCAAGAATCACAGTCATCAATGAATACAGCGAATGAGATAAACCCTTGTCCTCTTTATAATCGATACAATCAAATACAACAAGAAAAACTGGAGGGAGAAACAAATTTCCATTGTCCATACCGGTGTCTACAACACTTTGAGAGGGCTCTCCTTGAGCATGTATTCACTCCCGGTGCGCTTGGTGTTCCGTATCAAGATCCATATCATCATCTGCCTGCTCTCTGACGATTTCGTTGTCGGACTTGTAAGAGTTGCCTCCCTCTTCTCAAGGGCAGATCTGCTGTTCTGTGTTGCGAAGTGGGATCTTCAAGCCACGCATACCATCTGCCTGAAGGCCCAAGTAGAATGCTACCAGTGCTCGATGATAGTTTCTGGAGTAGTTGTTTTTACAAGCATGGTAGATGCCATTGGTTTTGAAATCGTTGCAAATAATCCCTTTTAAACAACAGAAAACATTCATCAGGGGTTGAATAATAGAACAAGATAAAGATAAGAAATAGAGCTTATTACCTGTGTTCTTCATTTTTACCAAGTAGTTCTGAAACGGTTGGCTCTTGTGATACCCCTTGAAATGCAATTTGGTGAGTAGGAACACAAATAAATCTTGAGAAATGAGATTCAAGAGTTCGTAGTTCGTGATCTGAAGAGCATTCTGGATATCTTCGTTTTTAATTGAAAACCTTATACTACTGTAGGCATTGCATGTTGTGCATTCATAAGTGCAATATCAAGTGATGGTTGCTGTGAAATCAAGCGCGACGACGGTGGTGTCATCTATTTGCACATCGAGGGGAAGTCCTTTTTGCCATTTGCGTCTAGCTTCTTCCACCAACGTGTGGCATCCCTCATCCAGCGCCGAAACACCGTCTGGTCCTCTTATTATATTGTAGAGGAATTCGTTGGTTTCGGCATTGCTCAGAACGTCGAAGATACCGTCACTCCCTATCAAAACCCGAATATTACAATCCCAAATGCTATATTTCCCTCCTCGTGTAACTTCCTGAGTAGGAATAACCCTAGCCCTGGTCATGAGCAGGACTGAGTCTCGTCCTAATGATCGCGCCATTGCAATTCCTACTGGGTCATACCATATATTACCACCCATCAATTCAACCTTCGCCATTTTCAATTCTTTTTCTTATCTCTTTCAGTGGGAAATCAATCCATAAACCTCAACGAACGTCTCAAGTTGTTTTGTACATCCATCCTTTCCCATCAATTTACGTCTGGATGAATCATTTTTTTCACAGATTATTCGATCGTTCATAAATGTTCAAAGTACACGTATGATGAAATCACTTTTCCTTAACGGGCTTGTACTCCTCGCTTCGTTCATCTTCTCTGAAGGCAGTATTCTTCCGGTAGATAAAGCCCGCCTAGAATGGACCAGAAAGGTGGCAGTGAATGAGATTGGAATAGGAAATCAAATTTTCCATTCCAATGGATATTTCTTTGTGAGCGATGGACAATGCAACATTCATATAGTCGATCTATTAGGCAATGAAGCTACCAAAGTCGATGGAAGTGAATGCATTTTGTGTTCGGCGCCTTTGGCATTTTCTCCTTCACGTTCCTTCTTTCTACAGGCTCGTTTAGAAAGTAATGAAACATCGTAAGTACACTATGCATATTTAGCATGCTACCCGTGCCACTAATGTCTTCATCTGACAGATACACTCGTACGATAACTAACTTTCTTCCTTGTTTGAATAAGGCACATTGTTACCTTCAATACGACAACATTTGACATTATTCATAACATTTCGATCAGCGGCATCATTGAAGGATCGCCAATAATTAGTTCCGATGAGAAGTACTCATTTGTTGTAAGCAATAAGAAGTACGGCGATAATAATGTTGTTCCTGAGTTTCACGTCGTTCGGAATTTTGATGGGGTTTTGCTGTTCACAGAGTCAAGTCTTGCGAACGTCTCGTATGCTCCACTAGGAGTTGTCCGCTCGGTACAAGGAGGCGAGAAGAGTTCGAATGATATACTAGTGTGGGGAGAAAAACGTACCATTGATCGTGGAGCAGTAGGGAGTACTAGTGATGAAGGCATGCCGTCTGAAGGGAGGATTCATTATTTTCAGTTACCAACGGACTATAATGGAACCAATACTCCGGACGGGCCCGTTTCCAGATCTGGAAAACAAATCAACAAGGTAACTAACTCACCTCCGCTCATTATGAAGCACTGGCAAGGGGCTATTTTTGCATTTCAAGCTGGTCGCATCCGTGGGTGGTCCCATCGTAAGTAATAACAACCGTGTCGTCGGATGGATTCAATTCTAGTGTTTACCTCGTCAAAACTACTGGCGCTAACGAACTTCTTCCTCACAAGATCGCTACTTTAAGAAGATTCCAACGTAAGTAGGAGACTATTGTCGTCATTTTGGTGAATAGAGTACGTTGTTTGACCTTGTGCGTTTCCTTACACATTCTCTACCACAATAATCAAACAAAGACTGAAATACGCCATCGAAAAGCAATATAACAATCCTGAACCACCTCCAAACAGTGGATCTTTTGCGTTCAATGATACTCTTCACATTATCTCTGGTTCAGCAAGCGGGATGCCTTTTCTGCACGCTCACAGTTTGAAGGAGAACCAGACCCATCCATATCAATCCATTGTAAAGCAGTTTTGGAACATCAGTACTTTGACATTGGTCGAGGCAAAGGTGCAGACTGCATTTGGTGATGAACTCGCGTATTACGTTGAATCAGAAGGTGCCCTGGTGTGTATCGAAACTCTGACCGGAACAGAACGGTGGCGCTATCAGACTAGAGGCAGAGTAAGAGCTGACTTTGCTATTCTTGACGATACCTATCTTGTCTTCGCAACGACCAATGGATACACATCTCTCCTTCGGATTGGCGAAATGATTTCGGAATCACCAAGTGCTGTCCCGACAATACATGTTTCCGATGCACCAAGCGTGAAAGATTCAGTATTTCCGACCGTTATGTCATCAAGTTGGCCAAGTGCTCGTCCAAATGTAAGCCCGTCTGGTTCACCCTCGGAAGAATATACTAGCTCACCCTCGTCCAAGCCATCAATGGAACCGTTGACACCATTCCCTACACCTTCAGGAACGCCCTTTCCGACTGTCCAAGACAGCAATGCACCTTCTGAAGCTGTGACAACTGAACCATCTATTAAAACTGTGGAAGAATTAATCGGATCTGCATTTAAAGAGGAAAATTCTGCGGCATCTATGATTGGTTCATTTTGCTTGAATGTAGTTGCAATTGTTGCTTGGTTGATGTGGTGATCCGTGATCCTTCAAGAATGACATTATACAAGAGCATAGCTTCTTATTTGTAAACTAATAAATTTAGTAATCATCTTCGGCACTAATAAATACTAGTATTCTATTCCATTGTGTTGAAGAATCTATCACCGTAGTCTCCCAGTCCGGGTATGATGTATTTTTCTTCATTCAGGCCATCGTCGACGCACGCAGAAATGATCTTAATCTCCGGATAGTCCTCCGCCATCGTCTTCAATCCTTCTGGACACGTTATCATGTTAACAAAAAATATTCTTTCCTTTCTCACGTGATACTTCTCAACCAAGCAATCAATTGCAGCTTTTGCAGATCCTCCAGTAGCCAACATTGGATCGCAAAGCAGGACATTCATATTCTCAACACCAGGAGGCATTTTAGAATAGTAAAAGACGGCTTCCTTCTCTTTCGACTCTTCATTCCGCTGAATCAGGATTTTTCCCACTGCAACGGAAGGGAGGCATTCCCTGACAGATTCAAGTAGAGCATCGCCAGATCTAATGATTGAAACAGCACACAGATTATCTGTATCAATATGAGTCCCTTCAAAAGGTGAGCAAGGAGTCTGTATAGCAGAATGGGTAGTCGGCAGCTCCGCGATTGCCTCCTCCGCTAGGATTCTAGTAGAAACAATCGAGAATGAGCCAATTCGTGAAATTTGGAGGGAGGTATTTATTATAATCACAATTGGGCGAATTGATACTGATTACGAACCTCATTGCCCTTCTCGCGTAGAAGGCAAAATCCTTCGACGAAGTGTTGATATCTCTCAACTTCGTGAAGAGCCCGATCAAGGCTTTTGATTGCGGAACTACCAGTTTTGGATGTAGACTAGACATTTGAGATTAGTGGACCAATAGATGCGAACTAGCTAGTGGCAAGCTAGTGGGGAGGAGGGTACTCTGTTATGCAAGTACCTACAGTATTGAAAACGAACCCCTTTTTCTGACACTTTTCAATGGTGCCGTACAAAATTCCCCCTGACTCGCTGGTCGCTGGGTGGTGCTTGCTGTAAATGATTTTAAGGTTGTGTGTTCGGTTTTGTTCCAGTTGAAGTTGAACAGTCGGTATCACTTGAGTTGAAGTTCAACGAAAGCATCAAGTGGCCAGCTGGCCAAAATAGCTTTTTTAAGCTGACCATTGTAACCTCAAGGTGGTTGGTCACAGATCCAGAATACCAGAATGCAAACGAAAATCTTCCTTCTTTCTTTTTTCTACCTCATTTTGGACTGCCATTTGATTGAAGCCTTGAGAGATCTTTGAGACCGTCTAATGCCCCTTAACATTCCCAAGAAACCCTTCTAACTTGGGGTCAAACTTGAAAGTCACCATTGCGGCTTTATCGTGCCAATGGAAAAATTATGAAGAACCATTTGTAAAAGATACTTCACTTTTGTACTATTGTGCCCAGGGCGATATGGCGGTACCTTGGCTTTTCTTATCTTGGATTATTCATCTGACTGTACAAGTTGGAAATGAGCAAACAAAAGATGCAGCTCTGGTGAAGAACCTACAAATCCAATCAAAGCCTTACAATAGTCTGCTTACTAATAATGACTTCAATGAAATTTGGTGTGCTCAGTTAGAGCAAGCCAAGTTACCTGAACCTAGAACTCCTCACCAAGGGAGCTCATGGGGTTACTGAAGTAAACCCCTCATGATTTTTGATGCGGGATATTATCTACAGAAGCAATGAACAGTCCTAGTCAAGAAGGAGTCATCCTCAAGGCCATGGCTGCTGAGATGGATCAGCTTGCTGAAATGGATGCATTCAAAGTGGTTCCCCATAAGAAGGCTATTGAAGAAGAGAAGCAGATCATTGATTGGACTTGGACTTTCAAGCAAAAGCAATACCCCGGGAAGGACTCACTCATCAAGGCCATGCCTCCTGAGATGGATCAGCTTGCTGAAATAGATGCATTCAAAGTGGTTCCCTATCAGAAGGCTATTGATAAAGGGAATGAGATCATTGATTGCACTTGGGTGTTCAAGCAAAAGGCATACACGAATGTTACTGTTAAGAAGTTGAAGGCAAGGCTTTGCTTTTGTGGAGATCTCCAAGAGATTATTGTTGATGTATCTGATGCTTATTCTCCAGTGGTTCAGTGGTCTACCATCCCATTACTTATGATTCTTCCCATTATTCTGAAATTGGAGACAAAACAAGTTGATTGAACTTGGTCTTTGTATACTAAGGGAAGGCTGAGCCAGGCCTTTATTTTGATATGCCCAAGATGTTTGAACAAGAAGGATGCATTGAAATTGAAGAGCACAATAAACCGTTACAGTTTTACTAGCACTTGCGCAAGGGCTTTGAACAGGGAGGATTCTGCATTTTGAGCTTTGATCTGTCTTTTCTTATCAGATAAATGCACGTGCTTAAATTATGTTGATGACTGTATTTGTATGTCAAAGAGGGCATAAGCCACCCGGAAACCTCTGAAATCCGCGCTCTCGTCGCCAAAAATCTATTTTTTCCCGTTTATTTCTTTCCACACCAAACACAAGAACAGTACAATGGCATCATCAACGTTGGCATACCTGAACCAATTACACCCTCCGAACAACCCCCGTGACCACCAAACACTCTCAAATGAATCACGAACAAGCATCACACTATGGATTCGATCGTGGGCTCTTGACAAGCAAGTCAAATGACAAAGAACTACCATTCACAAGCAACACACACGACAATCAACTAGTTACCGACCTTCTAGCTTATCCATGGGTGTAAAAGATGTCATTCCTCTTGTCCATGATAAAGTAAATAATACTTTTGATTTTGTTGAACTTGTTCAAGGTTTCAGAGAGGAACACGGTGGGAGAGCACCTGTGATCGCTTTTGATGTATCTATCTTGATCATCAAAATCTTTGCAACAAACAAACTCCCGGCAGAGCAATTTCACATGGTACCAAAGATCCCAGTTACTGGATTGAAGAAGCCACTGCTCGACCGAACTAGCATGTACTTTGAGGCAGGATCTAGTCTTTTATTCACCCTTGATGGTAAACCCCACGATCTTAAGGCTCGTACTCACACAGAAAGGTAGCAGACACGTCAAAATTATCGTGATCAATTAAAAAGGATTATCGATGACGAGGTTCTGTATACACATGATCAGATTATTTCGCTGTGGAAGAAATTGTGCTCCCCTCGTTCTGATGTAATATTCCTGGTAAAGAAGTGGTTGGCAGAAGCTTATGGAGATAGAGCAAGATTATGTTCTGCGCCCTTTGAAGCAGATCATCAATTGGTCTCATTAGTTAATCAGGGAGTAGCAGATTTTATCTGGACGGAAGATGGTAATATCATAGTAGCAGGATCAAAGAATACTTTACTCAAGCATAACAAAGGCGGTGCAGAAGTGCGTAAGAGTTGATCTAGATATTGCTCTAAAAGAAAGGCTACCACAAAATGTCAAGACAACAGAGACAATTCCAGTATGGTCGCAAGCAACTCTTCGATCTTTGGTATCCTGTTTTCTTGGGAACAACTATGCAAAGCGAGTTCATGGAAACTCAGTGAAGAAACTGCCCAATTTTCTTGAATCCTGTTATGATATAGAGAAAGAAGGAGAAGTCAGCACTACATTGAAAGGAGACGAGGAATTGTGGAACACAATCATGGCTGCCACGGACCAAAAGAAAAAGAAGCTAGAACATATACTGCGAACATGGTACAAACAGTCCCCCGTTATAACACGAAGCCAGATTTCAAGGTTCGAATTGAGCTTATAAGAATGCATTTTGAACTATGAATGACGTCACATAATACAGGTTAATAGCTATTTGTGTTTAGCGTCCGCACACTTATATACACTTCTATATGCCCTGATATGGTAGGTTAAGATACGTATTTTTATAACACGATTTCGAAAATAAATCATGTTATAAGAAATTTGTCTTATAACAATGCGACTTATAACGGGGGATTGTTTGTACATTTTCAGACATTTTGCCTTGTAATCATGGCAGAACGGAAGATCCATCAAGCACTCCCAACAAACAACCTAGCTTATCTACATTGAAAAGCTGGAGATAAACAC
>Ga0115005_10000826_pt1 | contig 24182 bp, 18 predicted proteins | sample ArcOceMetagenome_FD_87163 | JGI IMG/M metagenome (GOLD analysis project Ga0115005, IMG submission 87163) | Marine eukaryotic phytoplankton communities from Arctic Ocean - Arctic Ocean - Greenland ARC118M Metagenome | ecosystem: Environmental > Aquatic > Marine > Oceanic | place: Arctic Ocean...
AACGTTTTGCTGAGGAAAAACTTAATCTAAACGATTTACAGAAATGGGATACGTCCTATGTTTCTGAAAAACTTAAACAAGAGCTTTTTGATTTTGATGATCAAATCCTTAAGCCTTATTTCCCTTTACCTAGTGTATTGAAGGGCTTATTTGAAATAGTAGAGCGATTATACGGTTTGCGTTTCGAACAATCGAACACAATCCAAGGATATCATAAAGACGTTATTTGTTACGAAGTTTTTAACGAAAGTGTTGCTTTTCATGCTGTTTTATATGCAGATTTTCACCCACGGTCAGGAAAAAGAAGTGGTGCATGGATGACTTCTTATCGTTCTCAAAACCAAACTCAACGTCCGCATATTTCTATTGTGTGTAATTTTTCTCCACCTACAAATGATGATCCCGCACTCTTAAGTTTCAATGAAGTAACCACACTCTTCCATGAATTTGGTCACGCACTCCACGGAATGCTTGCCAACACCAAATATAGTAGCCTTAGCGGAACAAGTGTTTCTTGGGATTTTGTTGAACTACCCAGTCAAATTCTAGAAAACTGGTGTTACCAGGAAGAAGCATTGTCTTTGTTTGCTCATCATTACAAAACCGGTGAACCAATTCCGATGCATTACGTTCAAAAAATTAAAGATGCCTCACAATTTCAACAAGGTTTACAAACTTTACGTCAACTGAGTTTTGGATATTTGGATCTTTCTTACCACGACGAAAACGCAACAGAAATAACCTCTGTAAAAGCACATGAAGAAAAGCAAATCAACAAGCTTCAATTCACGCCAAGCATAGAAGAAAATTGCATGAGCACCTCATTTTCTCACATCTTTCAAGGAGGTTATGCTGCAGGATATTACAGCTATAAGTGGGCTGAAGTATTGGATGCTGATGCTTTTGAATTGTTCTTAGAAAAAGGAATCTTTGATAAAGGAACTGCGCAAGCGTTTCACGATCATGTACTCTCTAAAGGTGGAACTGAGCATCCTATGAAACTATATAAACGTTTTAGAGGATCTGAACCAGATCCTAAGGCTTTGCTGAGAAGAGCTGGGCTTATTCAGAAATAGCTTTCGCCTTTTTCCAAGCCAAATAGCCACCTTCTAATTCAACGATCTTTTTAAAACCCATGGTTTTCATCTGGTTTGCTGCTCGTGTGCTTCTCTTGCCAGATCTACAATAAATATAAATGGGTCCTTTTTTGGGGAACTGATTTATTATTGAGCTAAAATCATCTGAAGTTACAGCAATATTGATAGCGCCTTCGATGTGTCCAACGACAAACTCTTCGTGCGTTCGAACATCAATAAGAACGGATTCAGGCGATAATTGAGATGCAAAAAAATTAGGCTTTATGGTGGCAACTTTACTTTGTAATAAAACGAACAAGACAAATAAACGAACCATTCTTATAAAATTTAATGCTGTAAATATAAGATAAGCCAACCAATAAAAGGAATCCCTTCAACCCAAAAAACATTTGTAAGAGGTTGTTGATCTTCTGTGCTTTTTACAATGAAAAAAGCATAAAGCAACATCATAACAAGATAGCACAATACAGCATTTACAGTTCCGACAAAGGCAATAGAGACAACTAGAACGACTAAAATATAACCTAAAAACTTTGTTTTCTGTTTTCCTAAAACCTGTGGCAATGTACTCAGTTCTTTGTCGTCTGAACTAAAGTCAGCAATCTCAAAAGGAAGTAATGCTATAATAATCCATAGATAACGCTGAATCAAAGTGAGCCAAAAAGGAACATCTTTTGGGTCAGCAACATCAATAAGGGGTAAAACTCCAGTAATCAAAGTCCAACAGAGTGCAACAATATGAATTTTAACTCCACCGACACTCCTCAGATTTGAACTCGATGAATTTAGAGGGACAGCATATAAAAACAATAATAGTGTGGCAACCAAAACAACATACTGTTTAGGATGTGAAAAGAAAACTAAAAAATATGTGGCGGCTAATAAACTCAATAGAGACATCAAAACGATCGTTATAAAACGTTTAGATTTCATGTTAAATTTAAATCTGATTAGGCTGGAGTATTTTACAAAGTTATAAGCCGAAAGAGATCCTAAAAAAACAAATAGCCGTTCGGATAAAATCCTCTGGACACCCCATTCAATTCCGGTTATTTCGAACATGCAAAGCACCATCAAAGCCACATGAATGCTAGATTTAAGATAGAAATCGAAAAAACGTTGAAGTAGTATCACAACGCAAAAGTATCAAAACTGTTTATATGTCTTTCTTGAATATTGAATTATAATACAGTTAAGCCCTTATTTACTTTAGTAATTTAATATAAAAACCTTGAAAAAACTGTTCTTTATTTAGTTGAAAACTTATCAAATTTAGCTTGAAAAAGTATAGAAATATACTCTCTATTTTAACTAAGTTTGCGTAAATAACTATTTAAGATGAACGGAACTTTTGAATCGAGACATTTAGGTCCAAATGAAAAAGAGATTAAGCAAATGCTTGATGTAATTGGAGCTGATTCTATAGCAACTTTGCTGAGTGAGACAATACCTAAAGACATTGCTTTGAACAAAGGATTGAACCTCCCAGACGGCATTACTGAGCATGAGTTCTTAACAGAATTACAGCTTATTTCACAAAAAAATAAATTATTTGACACCTATATAGGGTTGGGATATCACCCGACCATTACTCCAGCAGTAATTCAAAGAAATATTCTAGAAAACCCAGGATGGTATACAGCCTATACCCCTTATCAAGCTGAAATTGCGCAAGGAAGACTAGAAGCTCTTTTTAACTTTCAAACTGTAGTTACCGATTTAACTGGAATGGAATTGGCAAACGCTTCCTTACTAGACGAAAGCACTGCAGCTGCAGAAGCAATGACCCTTCTCTTTGCTGCTCGCTCGCGAGACCAGAAAAAAAATAACAGCTGCCTCTTTTTTGTGTCAGAAGATGTACTCCCCCAAACTTTAGCATTATTTAAAACCAGAGCTGAGCCGATTGGAATTCAACTTGTGGTTGGAAATCCCACTACCTATGATTTTAATACTGACTTTTTTGGAGCGTTTTTTCAATACCCTGGAAAGCATGGCGCAATTTGCAATCTCCCAGAGTTAGTTAAAAAAGCGCAAGCATTTGACATAAAAACAGTTGTTGCAGCGGATTTATTAAGCCTGACTTTACTTGAAGCTCCAGGGAATTATGGAGTAGATGCAGTAGTAGGTACAACCCAGCGTTTCGGTATCCCCTTAGGTTATGGAGGTCCACACGCAGCTTATTTTGCTACCCGTGAAGCTTACAAAAGGAACCTTCCTGGAAGAATCATTGGGCAAACAAGAGACTTAGATGGTGCACCAGCTTTACGTATGGCGCTTCAAACAAGAGAACAACACATAAAAAGAGATAAGGCCACTTCGAATATATGTACGGCTCAAGTTTTACTTGCCGTTATGGCCGGAATGTATGCAGTATATCACGGGCCAAAAGAGCTTAAGAATATTGCAACAAAAATTCATCTCCAAGCCGTTCGATTTGAGGCAATTTTAGAAAAACTTGCTATTGAGCAACTCAACAAAAACTACTTTGACACCTTATTAATCAAAGCCGATGCAACTCGATTAACTGCACTTGCAGAAGCACACGAAATCAATTTACTTGCAGTTGATGCGGAACATGTTGCTATCGCTTTTAATGAATCCGTAACAGAGAAAAGTTTTGCCAAACTGGTTGGAGTATTTGAGGAATATCGCCAACAAAAAGAGGATTCAAATCCATCTAATTTAGAGTCTAGAATCCCTGTTAATCAAGCTCGAAATTCAGCTTTTTTAACGCATCCCGTTTTCAACTCATATCATTCTGAGACGAGTTTAATGCGTTACATCAAATGTCTTGAAAGAAAAGATCTAGCGCTTAATCATTCTATGATATCCTTGGGGTCTTGTACAATGAAATTGAATGCAGCTAGTGAAATGCTTCCTCTAAGTTGGGCGCAATGGAATGGACTACATCCTTTTGTTCCTCTAGATCAAGCGCAAGGATATCAATACATCCTAAAAGAACTCGAAGAACAATTGAATGAAGTTACTGGGTTTTATGCAACCTCGCTTCAGCCAAATTCAGGTGCACAAGGCGAATATGCTGGACTGATGGTTATTCGAGCCTATCATGCCGATCGAGGAGACCATCATCGGAACATCTGTATCATTCCTGCATCTGCGCACGGAACCAATCCTGCTTCTGCTGTAATGGCTGGAATGAAGGTTGTTGTTACTGCTACCGATGCAATAGGCAATATTGATTGGGAAGATTTTTCTGCTAAGGTTCTTGAACATAAAGACAATTTAGCAGCCCTAATGGTCACGTACCCATCAACGCATGGTGTGTTTGAATCAAACATCCGACAAATGACACAATTGATTCATGATAATGGTGGTCAAGTGTATATGGATGGTGCCAATATGAATGCACAAGTTGGTGTTACAAGTCCCGCAATTATTGGAGCCGATGTATGCCACCTCAACTTACATAAAACTTTTGCAATTCCTCACGGAGGCGGAGGTCCTGGAGTTGGTCCCATCTGTGTAGCGGAGCATTTAGCTCCTTTTTTACCCAGTAACCCAATGATTTCAACAGGAGGATCGAACCCCATAAGTTCAATCTCAGGAGCACCTTGGGGCTCAGCACTCGCTTGCTTAATTTCCTATGGTTACATCAAAATGCTTGGAGGAAAAGGACTTAAGAGAGCTACCGAAATTGCTATTCTAAATGCCAATTACATCAAAGCACGATTAGAAGGAACTTATCCTATCCTTTACGTTGGAGAAAAAGGAAGAACAGCGCATGAAATGATTATTGACCTCAGACCCTTTAAAGAAAAAGGCATTGAAGTTGTTGATGTTGCTAAAAGACTAATGGACTATGGTTTTCATGCTCCAACAGTCTCTTTCCCTGTTGCTGGAACCATGATGATTGAACCTACAGAAAGTGAAAACATTGCAGAGATTGATCGTTTTTGTGAGGCTATGATTGCGATTGCACATGAAATTGGAGAACAAGAAATGCATACGGAAAGTAGTGTTTTAAAAAATGCTCCACATACTCTACAGATGGCAACTACCGATGATTGGACCTTTGAGTACAGCAGACAAAAAGCATTATATCCGTTAGAATTTGTTCGTGAAAATAAGTTTTGGCCCTCTGTAAGAAGAGTCGATGAGGCCTTTGGGGATCGTAATTTAATTTGCAGCTGCCCTCCTGTCGAAGAATATGTAAATATCTAATAATCAGATTTTAAAATATAATAAAATGCTCTTTATTTCATCAAATAAAGAGCTTTGAACTTCGTATGATTTTAACGCAAAAGACCTAACCACCTCTGCACTTTGCTACATTTGTATATGATCGAGCCCTTAAATATAAAAATCACAGGTACAGGTAGTTACATTCCGAGGCAAGTCCAAAAGAACAGCGACTTTCTAAACCATACTTTTTTAACAAACGACGGACTTCCCTTTGACGTTGAAAACGCAGAGGTAATAGAGAAGTTCAGTTCAATAACAGGGATCAAGGAACGCCGTTATGCGACCAAAGATCAAAACTCTTCTGACTTAGCAGCCAATGCAGCCACTAAGGCAATAGCCGATTCTAAGATTGATCAAGAAACACTTGATTACATCATTGTTGCTCATAACTTTGGGGACACTCCTTTCGGATCAAAACAATCCAATTCGCTTCCAAGTGTAGCATCTAAAGTAAAAGCAGCTTTGGGAATAAAAAACCCTAAATGTGTAGCCTATGACATCCTCTTTGGATGCCCCGGTTGGATCGAAGGTGTGATTCAAGCTAAAGCGTTTATAAAATCTGGAATGGCAAAAAAATGTTTGGTTATTGGAACGGAAACTCTCTCAAGAGTTGTAGATGCCAATGATCGTGATTCTATGATTTTTGCTGACGGTGCTGGAGCTACGATCATTCAAGGTTCTGAAAATTCTGGAGGTATTATGGCGCACGAATCTGTTACCTATACCGACAACAACGAAGTTGATATGTTGTTTTTTGGCGATTCATACAAAACAAACAATGACGATCAGTTCATTAAAATGCAGGGAAGAAAGGTTTACGAGTTTGCATTATCTCGAGTTCCTGACGCCATGAAAGCCTGTTTGGATCAATCCGGTACTCAAATTCAAGATCTTAAGAAAATATTCATCCATCAAGCAAACGAAAAAATGGATGAAGCTATCGTGAAACGTTTTTATAGACTTTACAAAGAAAAAGTTCCTGCTAATGTTCTTCCAATGAACATAGAAACACATGGAAATAGTTCTGTTGCTACTATCCCTACGCTCTTCGATCAAGTTCTTAAAGATCAAAAAGAAGGGCATGAATTATCAAAAGGCGATGTTGTTTTATTTGCCAGTGTTGGCGCTGGTATGAACATCAATGCCATCACCTATCAGATCTGATGAATTTATATTTATTAGATTCCTTTTAGCTATTTGGGACTTTAATTTTAAGTTTTGTGTATTTTTGAGTAATGAAAACTTTAACCCATATTGGACAGTATGTGCTGATGCTCCAAAAAACTTTTGGAAAATTCACCAAATGGAACCTACTCCGAAATCTAATTCTCCGAGAAATCGATGACCTGATCATTGGATCTTTAGGAATTATTGCTTTCATATCCTTTTTTGTTGGTGGTGTAGTTGCTATTCAAACTGCAATAAACACAGACAATCCGTTACTTCCAGGATATTTAGTGGGTTTCGCAACACGGCAATCTATAATTTTAGAATTTGCACCCACATTCATATCCGTCATTATGGCTGGAAAAGTAGGGTCATTCATCACTTCTAGTTTGGGGACAATGCGAGTAACAGAACAAATAGATGCGCTGGAAGTCATGGGGATAAATACCTATAATTATTTAATATTTCCTAAAATAGCCGCATTAACCTTGTACCCTTTTTTAATTAGCATTTCAATGGCTCTCGGAATTTTCGGAGGTTATCTTGCTTGTATTAGTGGTGGGTTTTCGTCTCATGCAGATTTCGTTGAAGGCTTACAACTTGACTTCGAAACCTTTCACATTGTATATGCATTCATAAAAACCTTCTTATTTGCTATGCTTTTAGCTACCATCCCCTCCTATCATGGTTACTTTATGAAAGGTGGTGCTTTGGATGTTGGAAAAGCTAGTACAACCTCATTTGTATGGACCAGTGTTGCCATCATCATAACGAACACTATTGTAACGAACCTTTTGCTCACATAGAATGATTCATATAAATAACCTCATAAAATCGTTCGATGAAACTCCGGTCCTAAAGGGAGTAAGCACCAACTTTGAAAAAGGTAAAACGAATTTGATTATTGGCCAAAGCGGCTCAGGTAAGACTGTGTTTTTAAAATGTATCATTGGGCTTTTTGAAGCTACTGATGGTGATATTATTTTCGATAATACATCGCTAGAAAGTATGGATTTAAGAACCAGAGCTTTGTTAAGACAAGACATTGGAATGGTTTTTCAAGGGAGTGCTCTTTTTGATTCCATGACGGTTGAAGAAAACATTATGTTTCCCATGAAAATGTTTACCGATGCTGATGAAGATGAGATAAAAGATCGAGCCAACACCGTAATCAATCGAGTGAATTTAATAGATGCAAATCACAAAATGCCTTCTGAGATTTCGGGAGGAATGAAGAAAAGAGTAGCCATTGCTCGAGCCATAATAATGAATCCGAAATATCTTTTTTGTGATGAACCAAATTCAGGATTAGATCCCAGAACGGCGATTTTGATTGACAACCTCATTCAAGAGATAACTCAAGAGTATGCAATCACCACTGTAATCAATACCCATGACATGAATTCGGTAATGGAAATCGGAGAGAAGATTGTGTTTCTTGAAAATGGATTGAAACAATGGGAAGGTACCAACCAAGAGATTTTCAAAACGGATAACGAAGCGGTAACAAAATTCGTTTACTCTTCTGAGATGTTTAAAAAAATTAGAGAAATCTACATCAAAGAATCCAATTAATATTGACTCCTAGCATCGATATAATTTAAGGATTCCTATATATTCTGATTATTCTGTGAAAGTATTTTTATCACGGTAACCTCTGCATGTGGACTAAAAATATACTTCTTACGTGTTGAAACTTCTTCACATTCAAATCGCTTAACACGTTTTTTTCCAAGCTTAAACTCTCTTCCGTCTGGAATTGAAAAAAGTGTTCCTTCTTCTAATTCAAAGACATAGGTTTTGTCAGTAACAGGATCAAACCTACTCAATTCCATTACTAGCTTAAAATCAGTATCACTACTGGCCTTTGGATTTTTGAAGTGTAGTGCTATCACTGTTAATAAACTCTCTGGAAAAACAGTTGGATTAATCAAGGGCAACATCAGCTTCTGAAAAGTCATTTTCCATTCTTTCCCGTGGGGTTGTATTCGATAACCAAACTCCTGAAAAGCTACAAAATGAGCCAACTCATGAATTAATGTTATTAAGAAACGATAGGGATTGGAACCTTTATTTATTGTTATTTGATGAGCACCTGACAAGGTCTTTCTATAATCACCATGCTTTGTTTTTCTTTTAGAAACAACTTTAACATCTACTTCCCATGATGACAAATAGAGCTCAACCTGAGGTATTGCTGTGGTGGGTATCGAGTCAAATACTGCAATCATTAATGTAAAATTAAGGGGTACCAGAAGAAACTGGTAAAACCTTACCGTTATAAAATTGATGCCCAGTTAATGCAAAATTCAAAAGATAAGAACCCATTTCAGCTGCACTTAACGGCGCTTCATACCCTGGAAAAGCTTCTTCAAGCATCTCCGTTTGAACTGCACCAAAGGCAAGCGCATTGAAGGCAGGTCCAGTTTCTTTAAACTCTTCGGCAAGTAATTCCGTTAAAGTTATCACAGCGCCTTTGCTACTACTATAGGCTGCTAATCCAGGGAATTTAGAGCTTCCTTGAACGCCTCCCATACTGCTGATATTAACAACGTGTCCCTTCGGGTTGATCATAGGCAAAAGCTGACGTGTAAGCTCAGCCAGGCCGAAGACATTTACTTTAAATACGGATTCAAAAACATCGAAAGTAGTTTCTTTAAACGGGATGTTTTCTAATTTCCCAGCATTATTGATTAAAACATCAATTAAGATTCCTCTTGTTGCAAGCTCTTTACAAAATGATGTAATGGCTTCTAGGTTTGTTAAATCTACTGAAAAGGGTTGAATGTTTTCTATCTCTTTTAAGTCATCGATAGTTCTTGAGATTGCATAAACCTGATTCCCTTGGGAAGCAGCTAATAATGCAGTAGCTCTACCAATCCCTCTTCCTGCTCCAGTTATGATGATGTTTTTTTTCAACTTTCTTTTTTTAATCCTAATTATATAGTACAGGTTAAATATAAAAAAACCCGCTGAAAGCGGGTTTATACTTTTTCAATTAAAATGTTATAACAACATTGTTAAAGGGTTTTCGATGTACTGCTGTAAAGTCTGTAAAAATTTCGAACCAGTAGCTCCATCGACCGATCTATGGTCACAAGCAAGAGTAAGCTTCATCATATTCCCTACAACGATTTGTCCGTTTTTAACAACAGGCTTTTGAACAATTGCTCCAACCGACAGTATTGCAGAATTGGGTTGATTGATTATCGAGGTAAATTCTTGAATACCGAACATTCCCAAATTAGAAATGGTAAATGTACTACCATCCATCTCTGCAGGTGTTAATTTTTTATCACGTGCTCTAAGTGCATAATCCTTTACGAGTGCTCCAATTTGAGGTAACGATTGCTCATCTGCAAACTGAACCACAGGCACAACCAATCCATCTTCGACAGCAACAGCAACACCCATGTGAACATGATTGTGTTTTACGATTTTATCGTCGTACCATCTTGAATTTACTTGAGGATGTTGTTTTAACGCTAAGGCAGTAGCTTTAACAATAATATCGTTGAATGATATTTTAGTGTCAGGAATAGAATTGAACTGAGTTCTGAAAGCAATAGCATTGTCCATATCATACTCAACGCCTAAATAATAATGTGGCGCAGTAAATTTTGAAGCAGCTAGACGTTTGGCAATTGTTTTGCGCATTTGACTGTTTGCCATTTCTTCAACAGACTCAACGCCAGAAGGAACAAATGGTCTAACACCTCCGCCAGCAGCAGGCTGGTAGCTTTCTATATCTCTTTTGATGATTCTTCCACCATCTCCAGAACCGGATACCATAGCGATATCAATTCCTTTTTCTTCAGCTAATTTCTTAGCTAAAGGAGATGCAATAATTCTGCCGTTATTAACTTTTTTCACAACGACAACCGGAGTTGAAACTGCCTTTGGAGTTTCTGTTTTAGCAGGAATAGCCGGAGCAGCAAAAGCCTTTGGAGCTTCAGCAACTGGAGCTGTTTTCGTGCTTAAGGAAGCAATTGCAGCATTAACATCTGCATCTTTAGCTCCAATGATAGCCAATACACTATCAACTGGTGCCGATTCGCCTTCTTGAATTCCGACATACAACAGAGTCCCGTTGTGAAAAGATTCAAATTCCATAGTCGCCTTATCGGTTTCTATTTCAGCAAGAATATCACCTTCAGCAACAGTATCACCAACTTTCTTTAACCAAGAAGCTACTGTACCTTCTTCCATGGTATCACTTAAACGTGGCATGGTAATAATTTCAACATCACTAGGGAGAGTAACCGCTTCCGATGCTTCAGCTTCAACAGCAGTTTCTTCAACCACAGCAGCTGGTATACCTCCATCCAAATGAGCAGAAATATCTTCACCTTTCTCGCCAATAATTGCCAAAAGAGTATCTACAGGCGCAGTGCCTCCTTCTTGTATTCCAATGTGTAATAACTCTCCCGCGTAAAATGCTTCGAATTCCATTGTAGCTTTATCTGTTTCGATTTCAGCAAGAATATCACCTTCACTGACGGTGTCTCCAACTTTCTTAAACCAAGTAGCGACAGTACCTTCTTCCATGGTGTCACTTAATCGAGGCATGTTTATGATTTCTGCCATATCTAGCTTAATTTATGTTTAATAAAAGGATAGTCTGTTTGTTCGTAAACGGCATCATACATAACTGATTTTTCTGGATATGGAGAAGCTTCAGCAAATTTTTCGCATTCCGCAACGCGTACTTTAATGTCCGCTTCAATAGCATCCAGATCAGACTGTTTTGCGTATTTTTTATCAAGAATAATAGCCTTGACCTGAGAAATTGGATCTACTTTTTTATACTCTTCAACTTCATTTTTGGTGCGATATTGTTGTGCATCAGACATAGAATGCCCTCTGTATCGGTAGGTTTTCATTTCTAAGAAAGAAGGTCCGCCTCCATCTCTTGCAAGCTTAATTGCTTTGGCCATAGCTTCTGCAACTGCAACAGGGTCCATACCATCTACTGGGCCACAAGGCATTTCATAACCAAGTCCAAGTTTCCAAATCTCTTCATGACTTGCTGTTCTTGCAACAGAAGTTCCCATGGCGTATCCGTTATTTTCAACAACAAATACTACAGGTAATTTCCATAGAGTTGCTAAGTTAAGGGTTTCATGAAGTGATCCTTGACGCACTGCGCCATCACCCATATAACAAAGTGTTACTCCACCCGTGTTATTATATTTATCACCAAAAGCCATTCCAGCTCCTAAGGGAATTTGACCTCCTACAATTCCATGACCGCCATGAAATTTAAATTCTTTTGAAAAAATATGCATGGAACCTCCTAGTCCGCTAGATGTTCCAGTAGCTTTTCCATAAAGCTCTGCCATAACACGTTTAGGATCTACTCCCATCCCGATGGGTTGAACGTGGTTTCTGTAGGCAGTGATCATACGATCTTTTCCCAATTCCATAGCATGTAATGACCCAGCAAGAATAGCTTCTTGACCATTATATAAGTGAAGAAATCCTCTTACTTTTTGCTGAATATATACTGCGGCTAACTTGTCTTCAAACTTTCTCCAGAAGAGCATGTTTGAATACCAATCGATATAGGTTTGTTTTGTTATTTTCTTCATTAATCTTGTTATTTGAAAAAATTTTGATCTGTCGCCAAAAATACAATATTTTATTGATTTTATTAATGTGAAAAACGGGCTTATTGCGCCAATAAGTTCTTATAATCACAATAAAATTAATGGATTTCTTCGGAAACAGAAATTACGGATACAGACTACTCTTCAGCTTCAGTTACTGGAGCGCTTGCCAAATCGAAAGTCATGGAGAATCTAAGGGTGTTTTCTAGAGGGTTTCTAACTTTGGAAGTTGAAAAAAGATAAGAAATATCTATCGCTGCAAAATTTAAAGAAAAACCTGCACCCAAGGTAAAATACTTACGAGATCCCTTTTCAATACTTTCATGAAAATAACCTCCTCGTAAAGCAAAGGCTTCTTGAAAATTATATTCTGAACCAAAACCCCATGTGATTTCTTTTAATTCTTCAGAGAACCCATCAGGCGCATCATTGAACGATTCAAAAATACCAGACAGAAAACTAATATCAGGCTGCTGATATCGATCTATCACTCCCGTATTTTCATTAATCACAGCAACTGGAGAGGGAACTAAAAGCTTGTTGAATTCTAAATTAAATGAAATTTTATTATCCGAATCTAAATGGATATTCAATCCAGATCCTAACTTCAAATTCGTTGGGATAAAGTTTTTTTGCCCACCTTCATCATACTTCAATCGGGGGCCAATATTTGAAACATTAAAACCAAGTCTCAAACGTGCTTTTTTATCGCTAAAGTCAAATAAGTCACTTTTATAAAAACCCGCTATATCAATCCCAAGAGTGTTTGCAGAAGTAGCGTCAAGATCAGATGAGATTTTCAAATCAGATCGTATAAAACGTGCAGCCACCGCCATGGAATATTTTGTGTTGAGTAATAATGCGTATGAAAAATCCAAGGTTAGTTCGTTGGGCCGCTCAATTCCCTGCTCAATAATAGTACCCGCGACTAAATCATTTAAGACAATATCGCCTAAACTAAAATACTTCAGACTAGCTGCCCAAGCACTTCGATCTGTGTTTTTATTGAAATAGGTAATGTTTGCTAAAAAAATATCATTGACCAGTTTACTGAGATAAGGAGTATAACTCACCCCGAAACCAGATTTTTGTTCCGAAAAAACATATTTAGCAGGATTCCATTGCTGTGAAAAAGCGTCGACAGATGTTGCTACTCCTTGCTCTCCCATTGCAGCACCACGTGCATCTGGGGTTATTAATAAAAAGGGAACGCCAGTAGTAATGACACGTTCTTGTGCAACTAAATCTAAGGTGCATAAAACACATGCAAAAGTAGCTAAAGCTACTCTTAAACAGGTTTTTACATTGAGTATAGTTCTTGTCATATGATCTTATAACGCTTTTTTTACAGAAATCTTATGTGCAAATAGTTTAAAAAATAAGCATAAGAATAAGATCCTAGATAATAATCTAATATTTCAAACGTTCTAATTAAGAATCTGCACGTAAACAAAGCTTTAAAGTCTAGATGCAACAGTAGATTTTGTATATTGCATACATTAAGTAAAAAACGAGTACTTTATATAATATTTATGAGAATTAACTTATTATCTAAAAACGCTATTCTGATCGCTTTTACAGCATTGATTGCTATTTCCTGTGGGAAAAACAATCAATCTAGAGCTACTGGATGGGGTATAAATTCAAAAAAAGGCGGGTTTCAATATAATGTTGAATTTGAGGATCAAGAAACTGGTCCAGGTCTAGTCTTTATTGAAGGGGGAACTTTTACAAAAGGACAGGTACAAGACGATGTTATGCATGATTGGAATAATTCTCCGAACAAGCAACATGTCATGTCTTTCTATATTGACGAAACAGAGGTCACCAACCTAATGTATTTAGAATACTTGGATTGGATCACCCTAGTTTTTCCACAAGACCAAAGACAATTTAAACAATTATATAACGGAGCACTACCCGATACCTTGGTTTGGAGAAACCAGTTGGGTTATGTCGAAGAACTTACCTCTAACTATTTACGTCACCCTGCATATGCGGAATATCCCGTTGTAGGAGTTAATTGGTTACAAGCAGTACAGTTTGCTGAATGGAGAACAGATCGCGTAAATGAATTTATTCTTGAACGTGAAGCTTACATTCAAAAAGATGTACGTTACACAGAAGTTGATGCGAACAGTACCTTCAGTACAGGTGCATACCTCAAACGTCCAGAAACTACTTATGGTGGAAAAATTGACAGTTTAGCAGGTAAGAATGGTCGTATGCAAAAAGACACGACTGAGGTAAATGTTTATGCAGGTGTAGAAAAAGGAATTTTACTTCCTTCATACAGACTCCCAACGGAGACTGAATGGGAATACGCAGCATTAGCCCTTGTTGGAGATAGAGAATACAACACCTATCGTGGAAAGAAAAAATATCCATGGTCAGGGGAATATACACGTTCAGAAGATCGCCGTTCAGAAGGTGATCAATTGGCAAACTTTAAACTCGGTAAAGGAGATTATGGTGGAATTGCTGGATGGTCAGATGATGGCGCTGATATTACAATACAAGTAAAAGCATATCCTCCAAATGATTTTGGAATTTATGATATGGCTGGAAACGTTGCCGAATGGGTTGCTGATGTTTATCGTCCTATTGTAGATGATGAAGCTAGTGACTTTAACTACTATAGAGGTAATGTTTATTTAAAAGATGTTATCAATGAAGATGGAAAAGCGCAAGTAATTTCGCCAGACCAATTGGTATACGATACACTTCCTAATGGAAAAGTTCTTTTGAAGAGACTTCCTGGTCAACTAGAAAAAGTAGCAATTGACGAAGAAGAAACATTCCTTAGACAAAATTTCACGAAGAGTGATAACAAAAACTTTAGAGATGGTGATTTAGGATCGACTCGTTTATTCTCAAGATTTGGAGAAGAAGAAGAGGACAGTGAAAATGCTCGCCCTGAGACTACAACAATGTACGATGCTCCAACGCATCCAAAAGTTACCGTTGATGAAGATGGTAATTTAGTTCGAACAAAAGATAAATCTAACAAGAGAACTTCGTTAATTACAGATGAAGTTCGTGTATATAAGGGAGGATCTTGGAAAGATAGAGCATACTGGCTCGATCCGGCTCAAAGACGTTACATGCCTCAATACCTAGCCACTGACCACATTGGTTTTAGATGTGCAATGACTCGATTAGGTTCGAAAAGCAAGGTTAAAAAAACAGCCAGACACAAACGTAAAGGTTAATCAAATCAAAAGGCATTTTTAACGAAATGCCTTTTTTTATTTTATGGAAGCAAAAGATCTTTATTCCTATTTCCTGAAATCCACAGGGGTTGCTACCGATTCACGGCAAATCGAAGAAGGGACACTTTTTATATGCTTACGAGGAGAACATTTTAATGGCAATAGATTTGCAGAAGAAGCCCTCGAAAAAGGAGCTTCTTATGTGGTTGTAGATGACTCGGAGTACTTCAAAGAAGACAAACGCTATATTATCGTAGAAGATTGTCTTAAGAGTCTACAAACACTCGCTCATCACCATCGTATGCAATTTAGCATACCTGTGGTAGGGCTTACGGGATCGAATGGAAAAACAACCACTAAGGAATTAATCAATAGTGTACTGTCTCAGCAATTCAACACTACAGCAACGGTTGGTAACCTCAACAACCACATTGGTGTTCCCTTGACTCTTTTGAATATAAATTCAAAAACTGCAATTGCCCTTATTGAAATGGGGGCTAACCACCTTAAGGAAATTGAAATCTTAGCAGCAATAGCTGCTCCTACTCATGGCTATATAACCAATTTCGGAAAAGCACATCTAGAAGGGTTTGGAAGTATTGAGGGAGTAGTTCGAGGTAAATCTGAGCTCTATCAATTCTTAGCTAAGAATAGTGGCATCTGTATAATCAACTCAGCAGATCCGAAACAAGTATCCGGTACTGAGAATCAAGAAACATTTTCCTTTGGAACCGACAACACAGCAACAGTTATTATTCAAAATATTGATCGTCGAGCGGATGAAAACATTGTGATTCGTACAGAGAAAACAGAAATTATCAGTCAACTAAAAGGAGCGTACAACTTCACCAATATTGCAGCAGCTGTAGCCTTTGGAAAATACTTTAAAATTGCTACTGCTAAAATAAAAAAAGGAGTTGAAGCGTACAATCCAACAAATAATCGTTCGCAATGGTATACAACGGATTCCAATACCCTAGTGCTCGACGCATATAATGCAAATCCCAGCAGTATGAAAGCTGCTTTAGAATCCTTTTTTAGTTTTAAAAAAGAAGATCAAATTTTGATCCTTGGTGATATGCTGGAATTAGGGTCTTTTGCAGATGTGGAACACCAAAAGATTGTGGATTTAATCGAAACAAAAAACATAGAGGAAATACTCTTAATTGGTCCTGAATTTAATAAAACCAAAATATCAACTTTAGGTTTTAAGAAATTCGACAACACTACCTCAGCTATCCCCTACCTTCAAAAAAAGAACTTCCAAAACAAAACCATCTTGATCAAAGGATCTAGAGGAATTGCCTTGGAAGTGCTAAAAGACTATTTGTAGAACTAGTCGATACTTAGTTCTTGTATTTCTTTGAATCTTGAAGCATCTTCTGCTTCAATTTTACTTTTTAATAATGGCCATACTTCTTTGAAGAAAGTATTGGTTTGTCCAATTGCAACTCCCAACTCTTCTTTAGCATGCTGAAGCAATTTGTTTTCTGTCGCCGTAATCCCATCTTGACGACTTCTAATATAACGTGATGCATTTCTAATACGCGTCAAAACATTACTTTCTGGATTACGAACAATCCCTTGGCGTTTGTCCTCTTTACCAATATAGAGTGCAATTAAAGAATCGATGGCTTTGGTCTGGCTTTTCATTTCTTTCAGTAAAGCCTTCATCTCGTCTGATTTGTTTTCTTTAAAAAGTTTTTTATAGTCAGCTAGCGTTTGTTTACTCTCTGCTAGTTGTTTTACAGCACTTGCAGCTGCTGCGGTGTATCCTTCTAATTCTTTGGATGCCGTATATACAGCATCAATGTTCGCCGGATCTACGGTTAATCTTGGATCGCTTTTAACCTCAATAGTCTGCTCAGATTGTTCGTCTCCAAAAGACAAAACTAAACGATACGTTCCTGGCTTCACTTCCACTCCCGAAGGCTCTCTTTTTGATTTACTCGGTTTTCTTCTCGGTCTAGAAACTCCTTTCTCATCCATATTCCAATACCAACGATGAATCCCCTTTTCTTTAGGAACCTTCTTTTTAAGGGTTCTAATCAAACGCGCTCCGTCATATACCATAAGGGTAAGCGAGTCTTTTTTACTTTCTTTCTTTTCAGTTTCATCTTTATCTTTTTCTTCTTCGTCTTCGTCTTTATCATTATCCTTCTCTTTTTTAACAGGAGGATTGACAAAATAAGAAAGCATGGCTCCGTATTTTCGGTTGGTACCTTGGTACATTGCATCTGCACCAAAACGGCTCCCTGTTGGTTGCTGATAAGCTGCCAAATAGGCTGTTGGAGGCTCGAACAACTCCATCCCATTGTCAGTTACGCCCGGGCTAGAAGCTAAAGCTCTTAGCGGACGAATATCATCTAAAACCCAAGCTGCTCTTCCAAAAGTTCCAATTACCAAATCGTGTTCTCTTGGGTGAATAACCAAATCTTTTACTGAAACGGTTGGAAAAATTTCAGCATCAAACTTATCCCATTGATTTCCTGCGTTAAGCGTAATATAAAGTCCATCATCGGTTCCTAAAAACATCAAGTTTGCATTGATCGGATCTTCTATAATACTCAATGTATAACTCTCTACATCGGCACCATCTACAATACGCTCCCATGTTTTACCATAGTTCTTGGTTCTGTATGCGTAAGGAGTATAGTTGAATCTTCTGTAATCATTTGCAACCAACAAGGCTTCTCCTTTGTTTTTGTTTGAAGCTTTGATTTGGGTAATCCAGCTCCCCTTAGGAAGTCCTTTGATGTTTTTGCTAACCTCGTTCCAAGTTGAGCCTGCATCTTGTGTGAAATGCACACGTCCGTCATCAGAAGCAACCCAAAGCATGTCTTTTTCAACTGTAGAAGGTTCAATCACTAAAAGCGTACAATGGTTTTCTGCACCAGTCGCATCTAGGGTAAGTCCTCCACTTTCGCTTTGCTTTTGTTTTTCGGGATCGTTGGTTGTTAGGTCTGGAGAAATTACCTTCCAAGTTTGCCCTTTATCCTTACTAACGTGAACGAATTGACTTCCGAAATAAACGTTACTGTTATTAAAAGGATCTTGTCCAATGGCAGCGTTCCAATTGAATCGTAAGCGTGTATTTGCTTCTGGATGAGTAGGGCGAACGATATAATTGTTTCCGGTTTTCCAGTCATAACGGGACACATACCCTTGTTGACTCATGGCATAACCATAGCGTGAGTCGTCCAAGTCGGGGACTACGTCAAATCCATCTCCGAAAGCAATTTCTTGCCAGTATGAATTTCTAATTCCTTGTACTTTCCAAACATAGGCTGGTCCTCTCCAAGATCCGTTATCTTGCATTCCGCCATACACATTGTAAGGGAATTCGTTGTCTACGCTAATGTGGTAGAATTGAGCAACAGGAATGTTGCCAATAAAACGCCAGGTTTTACCGCCATCGCGTGTTATGTTAAGACCACCATCATTTCCATCGATCATAAACGATCCGTCTTGTGGATGAATCCACCATGCATGATGATCTGGATGAACACCGTTGTCCACTCCATAAGCGGGCATGAGCTGACTGAAATTTTTCCCACCATCTTGCGATACATTTACATACGTAAATACAGAAAATACTCGGTTTTCATTTTGCGGATCAACTGCAATATCGGAGTAATAAAAAGGTCTGTTTCCAATATCGTCTTTATCATTTATTTTCTTCCATTTGAAACCCCCATCTTCAGACTTATATAATGCATTTTTCTTTGATTCGATTAAGGCATAGATAATGTTTGTTTTATTCGCTGCAATTGCCAAACCGATTCTCCCAAGATCGCCTTTAGGCAAACCGTCTTCATCCGTTTTCTTAGACCAATTTTCACCGCCATCAAAACTTACATAAAGTCCACTCCCAGAACCTCCTGATTTGAAAAACCAAGGATCGCGTTTGTGTTCCCACATAGCGGCAACTAATTTATTCGGATTAGTCGGGTCCATCACCAAATCGGCAGCACCGGTTTTATCATTTACATATAAAATTTTCTTCCATGACTTACCTCCATTGGTGGTCTTATAAACTCCTCGTTCGGAGTGTACACCCCAAGGAGAACCAATTGCTGCTACATAAACTATATTGGGGTTGGTTGGATCGATAAGCACTCGGTGAATGTGTCTTGTTTTTTCAAGCCCCATGGACTTCCACGATTTTCCACCATCTAGGGATTTAAAAATTCCATAACCGCCGTTCAAACTATTTCTAGGATTTCCTTCTCCCGTTCCTACCCAAATCACATCCGGATTGGATTGCTGAATCGCTACTGCTCCAACAGAAGCGGTTACTTGGTCGTTAAAAATTGGCTCCCAAGTTACTCCCCCAGAAGTAGATTTCCATAATCCGCCCGAAGCAGTACCTACGTACATTATATCCGAATCAGAACCTACAACATCAATAGACGTAATTCGTCCGCTCATTCCCCCTGGGCCGATATTCCTAGGCGCAGCTTCTTTGAGCCATGTAGTAGAAAAATCTTGCGCTCCCAACTGAAGGAAACAGCAAAAAAAAAGTAAAGAAAATATTGGTCTCATCCTTGTAATATTTGATTAAAATTGTATTACAACTAAAGATAGAAAAAAATACCAGTTTAAGAGTCTATAAGAAAAAAGTAGTTTGAAACGATAAATTGTTTTGTTTCCCCCATTCTTCTTTAAGGATACTATAAACGTACGTTCCTTTACTCACACCATACGATTGGATGCTGTAATTCCGTAGAAGTCCTTCTTTAACAGCTCCAATTTTTTCGATTGCTTTTTGAGATTTCAAAATATTTACATCTATTTTAAACTCAACTCTTCTTAAGTTTAAATTATCAAAACAATAATCTAAAAGAAGTCTTTTACAAATTGCATTCACACCTGTTCCTTGAAGATTTTCACCAATCCATGTCCATCCAATTTCTAATCTTTTATGCTGAAAACTTATGTTCCCAAACATTGTCACTCCAATGGGGCTATTGTTTTCCTTGCCACAAATCATTAAAGGAAATAGTTTCATTTCTTTTTTTGAGTTAAGGCAGAAATTAAAATAATCTGTTAAATCATTTCTATTTTTAACTCTTGCTCCAAATTCGCCAAGTTCTTTATGATAGCTTATAGATTCTATTTGATCTATGTCGTCAAAGGTTAAAGGACGAATTACAATTGATTCGTTTTCAAGAATCAATTCGGTTGAAAAAAAAATTTCTAAATTCATTTTTGTGATTGAATAAAATGATTCGTTATGGATTTAAATCAATAAAAATATTGTTTGTTACTAGCCTAAAGGTTCTTGATTATTTCCGAATCATGGCAAACAAATTCAACTACATTTGATTCCGGATCCTTAATGAATATTGACCTCCAATTAATCCATTCGAAAACTTCTGTGACATATTCTATATTGGACGCACTACAGAAATTCAATACATTAGTATAATCTTCTTTATCAATTTCTAGTGCAAAATGATGCAATGTGCTGTGATCCTTTTTCAGGTCACTAAAACCCTCTCCAAAAGCATTTAGGTTTGCTTTTGCGAATAAAGCAAGGGTTTGATTGTGGCCTTTGTATCCATCTGCTATTTTAAAAAACGTGTACTTTTCTGATTCATTTATCAATTCAAGACCAAGGGTTTGATGATAAAAATTTTTCATCAATTCCATATCATGGACCCACAGTATTACTTCTCCTAAACCTTTGATTTTAGTTTTCATTAATTAAACATTTCTTACTTGCTGTTTCACTAATTCTTATTGGTTAGGTTTTATTCCAACTCGTAATTGATTTTCCAAGTCTCTCAAATTTTCTAATTCGCGAGGAATGATGATTTTTCCTGTTGTTATTGACCTTGTTTTTAGAATAAGATCTCCTTTAGCATTTTTCATGACACTTTTCATCTTACTGAATTTCATGGAAAAATCTCGATAACCTCCTTTACTTTTTCCTTTACGATAAAAATAACCTGCTAGAAATCCCATCGCAGTTTCGTTGTCCAAATTTTGCTGAATTTGCAGCGTATTATCATTTAAAATATAGGTTATGTTTTTACCCAAAAACCACATCAATTTCTTTAATCCTAAAAATGAAACATAAAATAAAACTCCTACAAATAAAAAGACAATACCAATACTGATTAAGTTGGTAGTATTTTTCTGTGTAAAAACTGTTAAACAGAAAATAAACAGAAAAATAACGATGAGTAGTTTAAACGCGGCATTGCTTTTTCTGTTGGCAAAAGCATTTATGTTTTCAGTTTTGGTGATTTTATATGTGGCCATTTGTTTATTTGTTTATGATGATATAAAAATATTTTTAATATTTAATTTGCCTGAATCAGAATGCATTTCAAAATGAATAGAAACTACTACTACTTAAAGTAATATTTCGAATATCTACGCCATATAGCCCGCAATCTGCAAGTACGTTTGTCTTTTCATCCTGCTTAGAACTGGTCATTCCAGCCAAAAAAGAAGTAATGCAATTCCCTCAAGCAATAACTTTTTAATAAAACAAAACGAATGGAAACCAGTCGTAGGTTCTAGGTAGAGATCAGATTGGGGTCTTTTCTTGTCACTAAGATATAAAAATATAACACCTTCACAAAGGCACAAAAATTAAGAATTTAAAGTTTTGCGAAATGTTCGCAATGAAGCATAAAAAAACCTTTCTAAATATTGAAAGGCTTGTGGGTGTTAAGGGATTCGAACCCATGACCTCTACCCTGTCAAAGTAAAGACATACTTGTAATATAAGTACAAACGAGCTATAATAACGAAATTATGGCTTAAATATCATTAAATATGGCTAAAACCATACAATAAACATCATGTATAAGTTCCCTATAAGTTCCCTATTTTGTATATTTGAACAGAACAACAAGGTAAAGGATTATGGAAACAACTAAGCATCACAACTTTCATCTAGGTTTTAAGAACAAGCTAGAAAAAGGAAAAAAACAGTCACTGTACGTCATGTATAAATATGGCAATGGAACATTACATAAGAGAGTAACTCCAATCAAACTGCTAGGGTCTTACTGGGATAAGGAATCAAAACACCTAACAAAGAAACTACAAAAAAACGAGGGCTACTCTTCAGAGGTTAATTGGTTAGATACGTTCTACACTGCTATCAAGGGTATTCAGATTGAAATGGATAGAGGAGACATGACCCTCGAAACCGCTTGGTCTATAATTTTTAACAGAAACCCTAAAGGGCTAATCAAAGAGTTCTTAGAGAACTACAGCAAACTTGACGGAACTAGACAACGAAACAAGTATTTAGCAGGACTCAAGGGGATTGAAAACAGACTGCCCAATGAATTGAAACCTCTATCTTTCAGGCACATACAAGACAGTAAGAGCATTCTGACAATAGCAACAGCACTAACATCATCAAAGTTAAAGAATACCACTATAGGGGACTACATGAAGGTGCTAGATTACGTTAGCAGAGAAGCTGAGCTAAAACTTAAAGACCCTTTTAAATCCAAAGGGCTAAAGCCTAAGCCAGAGGCTGTAAACAAGCGTCCAAGGGAGTACAAAGGAATTATGAACGGAATGAATAGGGTAAGCACAAAAAAAGACTTCCTCGCTCTTAACTTATTCTTATATAGCTTATGCCTAAGAGGGTTGAATGGCTCTGACATTTGCTGTTTATCAGAGGATTGGATTGGTTCAGGTACTTATGAAGATGCTTATTTACCAGACCACATTATAGACCCGCAAGCTTTCGGAAACTTATCAAGCAAAACATACCTTAGCCGTAAACGCGGTAAAAGTACAAACGGAAGAGAGCAGACAATCCTAATTAACCTACTTCCAACATACTTGCTACACCAATGTCTGAAGCAGCTTATAAAAGAAGAATATCCTCAATACGCATACCAAGGAAACGATAAACTGCGCCTATTTAATTTCACCACTAAGGATGTACACTATCAGCCAGATGAAGAAGGGATTAAAAACTGGGAGGCTATCAAAGACACCTTGTCTAAGAAGATTAAGAATATAACTGGTGAAGGGTTGAATAATGCTAGACATACATTTACCTCTTATGCTGAAGCAACCGGAATATCAGACGACGACCAGCGAAAGCTCATTGGTCAAAGGGCTAAGGGGGCTTTATCACACTATCAAAGCCGCTCACAGATAAAAATGGACTTAAATCATATCCAGGTGTTAGACGAAATCAAAATTCTAAAAATCACCAAAGGGTTTTTCGACATTGGATACTCTAAAGGTTTTCTATCTCAGTACTTAACACCATATACAAAGCATTTACTCGAAGAAAAGGAGCTTATGAGGTTTAGTGCTGAAGATGAATTAAGGCTGATGCAAATGACCGCTGACTGGGAAGACAAAGGTGAATTTGAACTAATTGATGGCGTAATGACAGCTGTAGAAGAGCCAAAACCAGATAGACTCGTAAATCTAGAGAGACAAAAAGCAGCACTTTTAGTTGTGAGAGATTTGGACAGCTCATGGTCTGCACAAGCAACAGACAAAATAACTGGTTTTATTACCAAGGAGCAGGCAGCAAACTATACTGATGCATGGGTTTACGAAAAAAGCATACAGGACATGGAATCAAATCCACCATTGATAGTTGAGCAAAAAATAAGTAAAAAAGAAGCGCTCTAGAGCCTCTATAAACGCTCTAAAATATCGTAGCTTGGCATTGTCTTCAGACGACTTAGTAAAGCGCTCAAACGGCTTCTTATCTAACGGAAAGGTGATGCCATTATTGAATTCACATTGGAGATAAATTACCTGTTATTGAACTGTAATAGTTCCATACATACCATCGTGAACTGAACATTGGTAGTAATATGTTCCAGCAGCTGCAACCACTGTACACATTGTTGGCAGTAGTTATTTCATTTTTACAACAATTTTACCTT
>Ga0115005_10000827_pt1 | contig 24161 bp, 25 predicted proteins | sample ArcOceMetagenome_FD_87163 | JGI IMG/M metagenome (GOLD analysis project Ga0115005, IMG submission 87163) | Marine eukaryotic phytoplankton communities from Arctic Ocean - Arctic Ocean - Greenland ARC118M Metagenome | ecosystem: Environmental > Aquatic > Marine > Oceanic | place: Arctic Ocean...
CACCTGGCATCATCAATCATACAGTATACAGCGAGCATACTCACATCAGGAAACGAGCTACGCTGCTACGCAGACTCATGTTCCACTCAGCCTCATCCGCATCCAATGTAAAAATTGCCTCCGTTGTGATATTCACACAACTTTTGATAGCTGCTATACACGTTCATGCTTTCACCACAAATTCTCCTCCATTCCGATTAAATTTTCGCAAAAGTACCTTTATCTCTGCATCCAAATCAAAATCTACCCCGAAACCTATCAGTTCTAACGAATGGCCGGACAGGTTTCCCGCCAAAGAGCATTGCTCCAAGTGCGGTCTATGCGAAACAACATTCGTTCAACATGTTGAAACATCTTGTGCTTTCCTCGGTGAAGGAATGGGACGAATAGATTCATTAGAGCAGGAAATCCATGGAAAATCTCGACTAAGCAATACATCAGGGGCTGAAGGGCAAGATTTGGAAACACGGTTTGGTGTCATGCATGAAGACTATCCCATAATGCTTGTGAAAGGGACACAGCAAAAAGCACAATGGACTGGAGCTGTCACGTCCATTGCCATAGCCATGCTTGAAAATAATATGATTGATGCAGTTGTTTGTATTGCCAGTGCTGATGATAGCGACAGAGATACGCGAAGTGACGACTCTCAGCTGGCCATGCCAACACTAGAACCACAGCCTATCATTGCCAAGACTGTCGATGACATTCTACGCGGGCGAGGAGTCAAACCATCTCTTGCTCCAAGTCTTCGGGTACTGGATGATATTAAAAATGATCCCTCTATTAAAAAGTTACTTTTCTGTGGAGTTGGATGTGCGGTGCAAGCCTTCCGGAGCAGTGATGTACAGGAGAAGCTTGGATTGGAACGAGTTTATGTTCTGGGCACAAACTGCGCTGACAACAGTCCTACGTCGAATGCAACCAGGGATTTCATCTCTTCTGGTTTGAATGTGGACGAGAGGGAGTTAAGTTCAGTGCGTGGATACGAATTCATGCAAGACTTTCAAGTTCACGTGAAGAAGACCATTGATGATGTAGATACTTACGAAAAAATCCCTTACTTCAGCCTACCTGGAAAAATCGCTCGCTCTTCTATTGCAAGCTCTTGTTTATCATGTTTTGACTATACGAATGCCCTCGCAGACGTAGTAGTAGGTTATATGGGTGCACCGCTTGACGATAATGGGGAAATGGACTCAGCTCTTCAAACTTTGACTGTGAGAAATGATTCTGGAAGGGAGATGATCGAGGCTGCTACTCGTTCTGGTCTGTTGAGTCTTCATGGTGAAGCTCTTGGAAATGGGCCATGGCAGGAGTTTGCTGTCCAGACAGTTGCATCAGATGGTATTGTTGCAGCAATGGTTGGGAAAGAACCAAAGGAAGACGGAATGCCCCGATTTCTTGGAAAGATCATGGCCAAGATAATTAAAGAAATTGGTCCGAAAGGTCTCAACTTTGCTAGTTACAGCATTGATTATCATATACTGAGAAACTACCTGTGTACTATTGATCAATGGGGAGAAAGAAGAGCAGAGGCCTCAATGCCACAGTATTCGAAGAATATTGTGAAGGAATATCTTGATAAAAGCAAAAGTTTCAGTGCTTTAAAGGACTCGATCGTTAAAAAGAAATCATAATTCCGAGAGAAATGATGATATTACCAAGCGATACTACGTATGTTCTGCGGTTGGAACAAAACTCATCAAGAAGATACTTCGTACGTATATTTAGTGATTTACTCATCACATAAACGCGTATATATTTTACACATATCTTCATACAATCTTTTGGTCTTCTTGTTCTATCTTCTTGATATTCATAGTATCTGTGAGCTGTTTGCAGAAGTCAGTCAGTGAGTGATCACTCGTGGCCTTAGTCATCTGGCCAGTTTGAACATCACCTCCGTCGTTACTTGCACCTCCATCCCCATTAGCCAATAATCTCGAACACCGATCCTTGTTGCGCAAGAACCATTCTGAAAATCGAAGAGATTGAGCTGGGGTCAAAATCTGGAGGAGTGCAAGCTCGTTCTGGTTTGTCACAGAGCTAGTATGAGCCGTTAATCCTTCTTTTAGGTTTGAAACCATGGTTGATACTGCTGTCATTTTGGCTCTAGTCTGTGGCATCTCAGGGTCCATCCGAATACTGAGTATCAATAGAGAGATGGAATAATTTAGACACTCACGATATTTTGACAAAACTGTAAAACAGACACAATGGTGAACTTACTTGTCAAACGCTTGCACAAACTTTTCTTCCTGTTCTATGCCTACAGATAGTTCGTAACAAAGTAAAGGCCAAAATGCAGCTCCGTCACTGGCATTGCAAGACACATTGTTCTTCAAAGCGTGGCCTTCTTTCAAATCTTCAGCATGCTTCTTCGCGATGTCTTCACCTACTAGCTTCGAACTCACTCTACCTGTGGTCTTTAGGGCCTACATTACACGGACAGAAAAGCGAATGAACGAATTGAATTAGTAAAATGGTGCGCGCAACCAACTTTTGAAAATCAAACAAACTTTTGCATACAGCACACGTACCTCCTTGATCTTCTTCTCCTTGGCATCTGTAAAAAACTTGCGGTCTCTCAATGACATGGTCAAAAATATTTGACGGTAAAATGGCAAAACGACCTTCTTCAGCGCATTGTACTGGAAAATCATGGCCGATCTACGTTCCTTGATGTTTGGCCCACAATTCCTTACGGTGCTAATGAATCTATCCATACCTGCAGCGCTCTGCCCGTTATACCTCTGATCTAAAAATATTTCATTGAGGATCCGAGTCCGGTCCGCCATAATTTTCTCCTCCATGTTCTCCAAATGTTTCCTCCTCTCGTGTTCAATCTTGTCATGAAGTGCATTCACTTGCTTCCGAAGGTTGAGTAAAAGTTCTTTCTTCCGTCTTCTACTCTGCCTCGCACTCTCCCTATTTCTAGCAAGTCTCTTTTTCCGCTTCTCTTTGGATTCTGAAGCATGCTCGTCATTGAGGTCGATCCCGTGCTGCATGGCCATCATAGAACCAGGTATTGGCAAAATGTCCGATCCGGAAAATACTTGCGAATGTTGATGTTGATTCGCACCAGGTGCAGCAGTATATTGATGTTGATGTTGATAAAATGCTGGATGCTGTTGACCATGATGCTGATTTGAGAACGCAGGATTATGCAAAATGTTTTGATTTCGAGATTGTGCAGAGATTCCCATTGCAGAACCACTTGTTCCAGCTTGACTCGCCAACGAAGCGACATTATTCATGTGTTGCAACCAAGCTGGTAATTCCATTTTCGGATTGTTCGTTGCGCCGGCATGTTGATGTGTCGTCGTAGAGTTCATATTCGCTCTGGCAGCATTGACATTATTCTGCCACAGTTGTTGATTTGTGGAGATATTGATATTTTGACTGGTACCGGTACCGTTAGGCGTGTTTGATGGAAGCATCAATACTTCATTGGTGCACATTACCGCTGGGGAAATAGGGGACATGCTTGACACAGTGAATGGTGTGGAGGAAGATGCTTGGGCTTTGAATTGCTGGTGGACATGTAAAATCGGCGTTGATCCCATTCCCTGCAATGAAAAGGGCGAAGATGACGGGGGTTTCGACGGGGGGTGGTTTTGCGGTTGATATGCGATTGTTTGGTGGTGGTGGTGGTGGTGGTGCTGCGACAACTGTGCGTTCAAACCAGACGGAACAGAAGGAGGATCCATGGAAGGATTGAAATTGCGTGAGGATGATTTGTTAGACCCGCCAGCGTAAAATTGCATAGCAGGGGTAGAGGGAGTTGGGAGAGGGTTATGATTCTGCGCAGTGGCAGTGTTAGTAGTATTTGACTGCGGGTCCGATTGCGGCTGAAAATGGAATCCAGATGGCGGTGTTCCTAGGAAATACGAAGATGCTTGATGAGGACTTGATTCGTATCCAAGATTCCCTGATCTGGTCTTATCAGAAGGGGCATGTTGAGATTGGGTCATTCTATGATCTGCATCCATGGCATTTCCATTTCCATTTCCAGTATCGTCGTGTTCCCCGTTTAGAAAGTAATCCAATAAACTGTCTGCAAAATGAGAGTTCATTCAAATAAATCGACGAGGTGAGTTAAATGAGAAGGCCATTGAGAAGGAGAACAGAGCGAGCGGTTCCCGAGTCAAGGCAAGTTACAAAGAAGAATTCAAGAACAAAGCGCCAAGGAGCCATGCCAATTTACATAGCATGAACTGTGCTGTCATCCGCCGTCCGCATCACATGCCATCTCTATTCACTCACCCTGGTCGGCATCAAAATTCTCCAGCCATGTTTGAGCTGATGGTGAGGATATCTCAGTCATTTCAGTAATGCGGAGACCGTCGTCCTTCTCTTCCTTGTCCAGTGTTATTTGATGTTCCACCAGGTGCTCTTGAAAATGTACAGTTTTCATGTAATGCACTGCGAATGTTCTCTCTAGGATATACGGTAGTCCTGGACGTTTGCAAGATTGCAGAGTTATCTTTGTTCTTTTTAATAAGTTCTAAATGGAAGCGCTCTGAGCATTGTTGAGCTTTCCAAGAATAAATTCTCCGTGAGACAACAAACAGGCTTGTAAAATTCTTTCTCTTGTAAAAACATTCAACAATGCTCCTCGCGCTGCGGTTGCTTGATAGTTTCCATTTCGACTAAAAGAAGGCGACACATCATGCATTGAACCCAGAGCCCATCCAAAAGACACGTCGTTGATGTGCCCTTTTTCGAAACAAAAACAGATGCCGACATTACATCTGGAGTTCTTTATCTGGCTGGTCCACAACAGCTCGGGATTGCGCACTTTCCTTCCCGGAAAAATTCGGAACGCCCAAGGATTAGGCTAAAATATTCAATATCCTCGTCGTATTGTACGTATTGTACCAAAGTCGTTTGAGGTTGAGGTTGAGGTTGAGGTTGAGGTTGAGGCAGATGGAAAGGCTCTTCCGTACTGTACGAGGAGTATGGTACGGTACCAAGGTACAACATACTACAGTACAGTACGTACCGTATGTACAAGTATCATACCGGTACATACTATCATACTAGCTAGACTAGCAGTAGACTAGCCTACTGTACCTGGCGGTACTGTACTCATCAAACATCCTTATTACCTGAATAAAAAAATATTCACTTCTGAATCCTTGTGCGTGGGATCAATAACATAACAGCACGTGTTCGGGGAGGAAATAAGCCAGCTAGCCGCATTGAAACATGTTGACAGAGCACCAACACTCAGCAGTCTTAACGTAATACTTTTAGAATCCTACGGAAGAACGACGTACTCGTAGCTGTACTCATCTCTTGTCGCTTCCTGCCGTTGATATACGTGTACCTGTATCTACTATTGATTCTAATCACCATGGAAAAGATGAGCGATACTCCCAATCAACTCAATACCCAACACAAGAAACTAAAGAACGAAAATGACCATAACGCGATAGCTGAAAAAATCTACGACGACCTCATCAAATCCATATGCATCGATGTGGCTGCAGGCGTACACAAAATGGCAAAAAGTGGAAATATATCCCTCACAAATGCAGTGGAAACCAGCATTGACAATAAACATGGTTCTTCCAACAAGAGACGGCGAATAAGAGGAATTTCGGACTATCGTGCTCCTCCCAACGAAGGCAAAGGCCACGAAGATGGTAAAAAAGACAATGAAATGCGGTTGAGGACAAGAGGGGCAACGTCGGGGGTCGATGCATGGGGACGAATCCCGCCAAAAGATGTTCTCACAACTTGTAAGGTGTGTTCCAAGAATATGAGTGCCACTCGTTTCGCAGCGCATTTGGATAAATGTCTAGGCATTGGAAATTCAAGAGGTGGCCACTCTTCTAGATCGGCGAAATGAATTTGGTTACAAATAAAACGCTTAGTGTGTAACTGGTAGGTACACGTAGTGTAGTGTTTTTTTAAATGCCTTTATAAAATTAATAAAACCTTCACACGTAATCCCATCGCAATTTGTATTTTGTCTGCAATTTGGTTGTGGTACATTGTGGAGACGAATGCTTGAGAGTTGAGGTTATGCAATTTTGGTGTCAGAGTTGGTGAGGATGATGTTCAATGCGAGGAAGTGTGGAAGACCACGAGACGGTGTACGAAACTAGAAGCATTATGAATCGTGCAGTCGTCAGACTTAGAATGCAGTTGGTTATTATGATCCTTATTCGTTCTTGAGTTCTTCAATTATTTCAAATTGCCATCACAAACGACAAGAATCCTCTGGTAACACCAATTCGTTTCCACTGACCTGACTACGTGCACTACTCGCATGACTCTTCTCGTAAAAGCATCCAGCTCGTGATCTTCTATGGAAATATTCCTATGTTTGACCATTCAATCTCTATGCAAAGAAGGTGATGAATAAAACCACAAACACAACCAGTACTGCCATCAGCCTAAAGAATAACTGCCTATTCGACCTCAAGTTGTCCAACGTATCCGTCAACGTACCCAAACTCAACATAATATTATCATTTGCATTATCAACATTGTCTTCCACCCTCTGCACCATCTCTGAGTGCTCGTTCACCATAACCGCCAATTTATTAAAGATGGTCCCCAATTCGACAATATTGGATTCAACTGCAGTCATGGCATCTGCACGCTCACGGAGGTAGTTCTGGTCAGGTATGAGTTGCATCGTTTGAGATTGACCAGACTCTTCTTCCATTCTCTGAATGTCAAGTGGTGTGTATACAGGAAGGGAAGTGGAAGGTAAATTTGCATCGGAGCTGGACATGGATGAGTTGCCATGTCGGAGCCTAATTCCAGTGGATGGCGAATACGCTTCTCCATCGCCATCACTTGAAATTCCATCTAAGAACGTTTGTTGAACATATTCAAGTTGAATGGATGCAAAACGTCAGCAATGAAAAAGAGAAAGATTTTGCAAAGCCAATGCAAAATTTCACACATCTGCGACAAGGACGAACAAGTATATACTCACAAGGACGTGGAAGTTGCATTGTGCTTTCTCCAGGTTGCATTTGATTGCTACCTTGCATGATCGCACTCGTTAAATCTAACCTGGGGCCATCAGATAAACCACCTCCAGCCCCTGCACCAAATGCATTTAACCCACTAGAATTTAGCCCAGATCCAAAATTATTTTGGAGTCCAATATCTGTACCAGCACCAGATTTTCCAACCCCGCTAATACTCTGTTCATAAACCCGTGGCTTATTACCCAGCAACGAAATTCTTTCCTGCTGGAAATCCCCGGCATCATTTCCACTACCGACACCTCCGAGGAGATGACTTTCTTTATCGGTCCTCTCCTTAATCCGATCACTTCTCACCTGCAAAACGTCCTTGAATCCCTTGGTCGTATTGACAAACTCTTCTTGCAACTGCCCAACTAAATTGCTTGCCTCCAGTCCTGCCTGACTGTTGCGTCCAAGTCTCCGCTTGTTCCGCTGAATCATATCATTAGCAGCATCTAATTTCGTGTTGAGGGATTCGATATTGGATTTAATCCTCAGCACTAAATTGTTGACTTTGGAAGATTCATCAACAAAAAGAGATCCACTGCGAGAATGAATGACGGTGGTAAGTTCTGAAAGGAGGGTGGATGTAGAGTATATTTCCTTGGATAGCATGGAGGCTGTTTTGTGGAAAGTGCGGAGTTCATCGGTCGGGTCTGTGGAGTTGTATCGACCTGTGGAGAGAGGATCTGGTGGAGGAGGCTTGGATTGTGAGTTTGGCGGGGCCGGGGGAAGTGCTTGGCACAAGCTGAAGAATTCTGTTGTGCGGTCTTGTGTAGCCATTGTTGATTGTGACGAAAAGGATGCACAAATTCAGGAAGTAGCTGGAACAGGAAGAAAAGAAGTGAAAAACTGCTTGTTGACCTTCTTTTGCTGAAAGAATAATGAGGGTACGTGTAGTTTCTTTCTGTTTTGTTTGCTTGAAGAAGGAGACGGTTCCTAGTACTTTCTAAACGCAAGGAACACTGAGTTATGCACCTTGAATGTTGCCTTGCTTCTATTTTTTTGATAGGGGTCTTTGTCGCTTCATGTCGAGTGTGGAGGGAGTTCGTCCGTTGCTTTTTTTGCAGTCATTTTTTATTTTCTCCATTATTCTCGCTTAATTTTTGGATAAAACCGTTTTTAACCACAAAACGGATCGCACAATACTTTGAAAAGGTTTCGTGATTATACATACGACGTCGTAGTAATAATAATGATACACAAAACGTCGTAACTAATGTGTAGTAATAGTGACAATTGGGAGTGCGAGTTTATTTACGTAATAATCCTTTGAGCACCCCACAGAAGGGCTTGATCACAACTGTTGAAGCGAACCACTGGCTCGCTGGTGCAAATTTACTTTGCATCTTGACAAAGCATCTTCGCCAAGTTGTTGCAATGATGCCCACATCCAGTCGGACACATTTCGCGTAATCTATTATCAATACCACCAAACCATTCAAGTGCATGTTCCAGGTGTCCGCCATGTCCACAACCGGGACACCAAACGAAAACTCCCTTTACAGGTTCTTTCGGTAGAGCAATTTCAAATTCGGGATTAGGAAGGGACAAAGGATTGAAGCAAAGTAAATTGAGAATAGGAAATAATTCTACATGTATGTACTTACGTTGGCATAAGAAACAATGTCCGATTTTCTGTCTGCAACTTTTGCATATCCTATTTCCACCCTGAAGAGGTTTGAAGCATGAAGGACATGACTCATGAAAGCTGAATAAAGGAAATTGGAGAAGGATGAGAGGATAAGAAAATTGAAAGGATGGAAGAATAGCAGTGAGGTGATTGGGACTCATTTTCTCATGTACTTACCTCGTTGATTGCTGATTCAACTTTGAAATTTCAGGGTCGCGGCATAGACGAATCAAGTTTGTCGCATGAGAAAACAAACACATCTGTTGCAGAAGCTCAATGTAGGATAAATACCACTGTCTGACCAATATCAGGTCCAACCCTGGGACCGCTAATGATTGCGACGTCTTCGTGTTGGCAGAATTATTTTGCGGAGGAATCACTTCCATAACTTCACAGATGACCACACACGTTTGAACATCACCCGCATCAGCCCTTTCCAATAAAAGCGATTTCAGAGTGGGAAGGAGAGCAAAAGAAAGTGCATTCCTAGGGAATACTGTCTTTGGAATTAAATTCGATAAATCCTCTGAACCGCTACACACACTACCTTCTAGTAAAGATGCCAACATGGACCACATTCGAGCAAGAGCCGCACAATTCAAATTCTTTGCTACTTTCGAGTTGTGCCGGCATACAGATGCTTTTGTCCTTGTCGTGGTATCTCTTCGGAGTTTGTACGAGTCAGCGAATCGTGATATGTGAACTACTTCTGATGCAATCCCTACTTTCTCTGTTTGTGGATTTCTCTTCAGTTCCTTCAGGTCACCACTATCAGTTGTGGAGAATGTCAAATCAAGATTTGTTCTTTGCTCTTTAAGGCCGCCAAGGTTTGGATCCCATTCAAACTTGCTTTCTTCTTCCTCGTCGCTCTCGGTGCATGTTTCCTTAAAGATACCTGGGGCTTGAGCTGTCATGGCATCACGTCGAAGACCACAAAGAGTATATTCATTTTTCTTCCCCGAGGGAACATTTTGATGAGCAGCAATCAGTTGAAGCGAACCAAATCCTTTTTGAAATGGTGATAACTCTGTAATCGCAAATGCCGAGGGTGGAACCTCAGAAATCGGCCGATCTCCCCTGCAGAAACTTTGAACTAAACACTTTCCGTCCTTCCCAACTGTCAATACATGCTGCCAAGTTCCCGAGAGGCCTGGCAATATGTCGTCGTGATCGAATGATGATGTCGTTTGAGGATAGCTGTTTCTTCCCTTTAACAGATTTAAGGATGGTGATCGATTCATGGTTTGGTGTTCAATTTCGGGAGTATCTAACCATATGAAATCAGCCACAGATGTTTCCATGTGGCCATCCAAAATACTGAATGGGGTAAAAGGTTGAAGAGTTGACCAAAGATAGACCTTTCCAGACCCTCCGCTCGCTCCAGAAACGGTCGTGGTCACCGCAAGCATATCTTCGTGATGATCTCCCGGTGTAGATGACGCATATAAGTAGCGTGACCTTTCAGCAGGATTGATCGGTCTCTTTGGAGGACGCCATTGCAATTTCTCTACTCGTGCGGATATTGAGAGTTCATGGATATGCTTCGAAGTGCTTTTTATATGCTTTGAAATACCTCTCGTTCGTGTTGATGCAGATTGTACTGCAGTTTTCACGCCGTTGTCGCCGAAAGAAGACATAGACCCAGAGACTGTGAATCCATGAGCCGAATTACTAAGCGAAGATGAATCTCCTGTAATGAATCCCATACCATGGTAAGAATGATCAAGCCCCTGTCCACTATTGGATTTTAAGGAGGTTAAATCGTTCAAGGTTGTCGTGCTTTCATGATGAGAGTACTGCGATCGTTCATTAAATTGACTTTTGTCAATATGATAAATAGAAAGATCAGCCTCTAGATCAAACACTTTCACCTTCTTGTCCACTCCACCAGTAGCAATTATGTAAGGCTTTGTGGGATGCCAATCAAGAGTTGTAGCTTCCCTGGCGTGTGCAGCAATTCGCACCGTTGGCCTATGATGTACAATTGTGTGATACACAACAAGGAAACCAGTATTTGAGACCATCGCAAATAAGTCGTCGTTGAAAGGATTCCATTTGACATCCCGAATTTCTCCACAGTTGGGCTTGAATACACTTTTGACTTTCCATGAGAATGACTGAGCAGCTGCATTATCAAATTGGGTAGTTGAAAGAGCACCAAGCCAATTCCATTTACTGCTACCGGTCTGGTTGTCTATATCAGGGTCAATATTTGCAGTTCTTTCCCATAGCTTTGCTGTTCCGTCAAGCGATGCTGTCAAAAGCAGCCCTGGTAATCGAGGATGGAAAGCTACTTTTACCGCCTTTGAGTGTTGTACCAAAACAGCTTCGGGATATCCAATTCCAATCTGATTATTTCCATAATATTGCTTGAAAATTTCATTATTGTTCCGACTTGTATCCGATAGCCCCCGGAGCAAATCGCATGCACGCCAAACTAAAACTACACCATTGGACCCTGCAGCTGCGATGAGAGAGTCATCTGCCATCCTTAGATCTCCAGGCATTGAGAAGATCGCTTCAAAGGGATCATTTTTAGAAAAAGTAAAGTCTGGCACATTATCTCCTTTCATTGTATCTCTAGCGTTTGCTTTAGGTGAATTTGACGGGTCTGCTGTTTTCAAAGGATTGTTATCATTGTCGAGGGTTTGACATATGCTCCAAGAAACATCAGATATATTGACGGAAATTGACGACGGGGTATTTTGTGATGGTGTATTTGAGAAAAGATCCCTGAATTTTTCAGAGGATTTGGGTGTCGGTCGGTTGGCTTGGAAGTACTGCGCAATGCGAATTGATCGAACTTCCTTTAAACCACTCGGCGAGACAGACACTATCCGGACAGTATCCTGTCCCCCCATAATTACTAGTCGACTGTCAGGGCTTGACGAGATGCAGGAATACGGAATCTCCACATTCTGGCGAGCTAGTTGCGCTACAACCATTGACTTCTTGTCGTCTTTGTCACTCATATTTTAGTTAAGAGTAAGCCTTGATTGTAATGGGGTCCATTGATTAATGAGTTTATTAATTATTCGTATCTTCGATCTTCGTTCAGGTTTCTTTTCTTTGTGTTGTCGGTTGTCGATGTTCTATGTCATGTCTCTGAGTGAATTGATCTGTGCCTATCCGTGATGGTATGATGAATCGAGCATTCAAATAATTAAAAAATTGAAATTGTTCATGCCTGGGTGGTGAATGCATTTTCATCACTGTATCATTTCAGTATTTGTATGCAATTGTATGTGACTTTCCAATCAGTTCTAATAATCACATTACTTTGAACTTTGCGATTTGCGATCCAACAAAAATAATCGCCCCCGAAGGGTGGCCCGAATTAGCATGGCTCGATTATAGTGTTATCAATTTCAGCTTATCGACTCTCCGATCCATCTACTGATCTTTTTAAAGACGCAGAAAAGACGCAACGTGATAAACATCTTTTAATGATTCTGAATTTAGTAATAAAACATAAACATCACATGGTACGCGTACTGTGTACGTGTACTGTTGTTTTCATATTGCCTAGCTAGTCTTTGATTCCATCCAAAATTTCTGAATCTAGTCCCTTCTCTTTTAGCGGACCGAAAATCTTGTCAAATGTTACTCCAGCGCTAGCAAGCTCAGGTACTTTGGCATCAGCGCCTTCGCCATAGAAATCTTCTCCCTCGGTGCTTTTTGTATAGGTGATGACACATTTCATTCCCTAATTATATAGTTTCAAAAGTTGGTAAATGTTAGAACGGTTGATAAATGAGTACACGTACTTTGCTTGGATAAATTCAACACTTACGGCACCTTTGGCAGCTCTGAGCCCAACCATGCTATCCTCTATGACAACACATTTACTGGGATCAATCTGCAGCCTTTCGGATGCAGTAACATAGATCATAGGATCTGGCTTTAATTTCGACACATCATCACCCAGTATGCAAACATCCAACTTATTCCGACGCTCTGCACCTAGTGTCACATCGAGAACCTTTGTCTGTATTTGAATTGCATTCACACACCAAAACACGTCAGATACAAACAGTCCACGTAGTGGAAATGACTTATGATAAACTAGCTGAATCGATACTCACCACAGCTGCTTTTGTGGACGCACTACAGACGCCAACAGCGGTTCTTGGATCAGCTAGAGCTTCATCCATAAGCTCGATAACTCCGGGCCTGGGAGTTGCCTTTTCAGCGATTAGATCTTTGTACAACTCTGTTTTGTGCGCTTGTAAGTTGTCAACCAAAGCTTGCTGTTCATCTTCAGTCTCGGGTGCTGGTTTGACATCCCCATCAATGAATGTTGGAAATGCACCAGTAGTACTTCTAAAATGAAAGAACATCTTATTTTTCCCACCGCCAACAGTATTTTGGAGTACATCATAGTATTCTACAGACCACTCAACCGGATTCCCATCGATCTCGAGGCCTGCTGCCTTGAACGCAGCATTATATGCCAGTCTATGCAATTCCTCTGTTTCAATGATCACTCCATCGCAATCAAAAATCAAAGCAAAGTCAAAATTTCCAGGTTCAGCATTTAAATATGAGTTTGTAGAGGCGGCTGAGCGGCCACGAGCCCCATTGAACAATGTTAATGATGGGGCGAATGCATTTGCAACTGCCGCATGAATGGCGAGCATTTTCAAACAGTGGAACTTCATGTTTTAGCTGGTGATAGTGAAACTCGAAAGGAAACTTCTATGCCAGGAACCGTGTATGTTCTTCTCAGTATGAAATATGTTAAATGCGGTCATGTTGGCACATGCACTTCATGATGTAGACCTTGTTGGTAGATACTTTGGTGATCAAAAATCCAAGTACATAATACTCTCGTACGTGTCAGGTGTCAGCGCCATCGTCGGAGTTCGACGTTGATCTCGCGACTTAACTTACTTACTACAACAATCCTTGTAATGTAGGTATTTCGTCACAACAAACCTAACCTGTGTGGAAAACAAAACGTAACGCAAAAGATTTTGTTCAACTCCAAAAGTGACCGACACCGCAATGACAACACTAATATACCATCGATCGATATTGCTTGATCATCCTATCATTACAAATATTGATCATCTAAGCAAAGATGCCTACAAGCTCCGCAATAACGTCCTCGGACCAGTTCGCCATATCAAATGTGTTTCCTAAATTATGGTTTTCTTCGGTTCCAGAGCCCATCAGGTTTGTGACAGCAGCCAACCTTGGAAACATTGCTTTCTTCAAAATTGATCAAGCCCTGTACAATTTAGTCATTTTACCCCTTTCCAAAGATATGCCCAAGTTTTTCCAGAGGAACAGAGAGACGGTGTCTTTCTTCTTTGCGTATCTCATCCAAGTTGGTCTTCAACATTTTCTGAATGCTGCACTTGTTTATGGAATAGATACTATTGCGACCACAGAGAAGTATTTACAGACTCTCGCCGTGACGTATTCGAGTTACTCTTTCTCGCTGATTGGGTCGACGATTGGAAATGCTATATTGATCAAACAGGGGGTACCGAAGAACGTCGCGTTTTGGGGCACAATCCTTGGTTTTGGGGTGATAAATTTCTTCTTGTTGAAATATTTGATGACGAAAAGTAATGCAAATGTCGAAGTTGGAAAGAATACTGGACACGTGAACACGAATAAAAAATCCATCCCACCCGTTCAAAAGCGTGCGGTTACGAAAGTTAGAGGAGGACAGCAAACATGTTATCACGGTGGCATGTTTGGAATTGGAAAAGATTTGTTTTCGGGAATTGATCCATTACTTGATTTCGTCCGGACAACAGGAAGTAGCGTTGATCATATAGAATAGAAGATTCATAAATAATTGCTACAGTCATTGCGAATTATAATACACGTACACTACACACTAGTACTTATTTGCTGAAAATGGTGTGAAGTCTTCAAATATTTACTGATGAGCGCTTCGCTTAGGCCTAAGAAATATCGACGATGGAACACAACATTCATTAAGGGGGTTATCATAGCTGGTGCAGTTTATTGGAATTCCACAAAAGATTTAATCAAAAGAGGTGGTACGCATATCACACCATGCTGTACCAATACCGCATTATGTATTTAAAATCACAATTTTCTCGTCCACCATATTCTGAAATAGTTAGCGTCATCATAGAAGAGGACCAGGTACTGCAGCTTTGATGAACATGTCGTAGAGGTCTCATTCCCAAATCCAATACCTAATTCAAACAACATGACTGAGAGAGCTTCAAGTGAAAGTGTTTGGAAGAAAATATTCATATGAAGAATAATAATGTGATCAAGTGTTTTGCGCGAACTACCCTCGTACAGTCTGAATTTACCGGTACTCGCGTCACTCCCGAATGAATCCGGGCAGGAAAAACAGCTGGAAATCTCTGCCAATCATACTTGAGCAAACTATGACTTACTTACACGCGCGCATGCTCGCAACCGCGTGAAACACCAGAAGACCAAAAGAGAAGAAAAACAAAGTCCATTCTCTGTCATGAATGAGACCTGACAATATCAAGAACACTGAACATTGTGACACAACTCAGCTCACTTCAACTGATAAACCATTCGTTAATAACTCACAATTGCCAACTGTCATTTCTTTGGTTTAGCCAAGGTTCAGCAGTAAATCTACACCACACCATTTAAAATCGCTACACTTTCAGGGAAGAATGAAGCAGCTACCACTCTCTGCCTTAATCATCACTTCAGCTATAGTCGCATCAGACGCTTTCATTTCGCTTCCAAGAACCCCTCTGCACTTGCATTCCACAAACCTGCAAGCTATAGCAGGCCCTATACCTGCGTCAGCGCCACTAATACCTGGCTTTACGTCAACATCCAATCCAACAGAACTGAAATCATTTTTAAGTTCTCACCGAAAGAGTCATCTTTCGCCCCAGCTGAGTGATAGGAATAGCCGATATGGCGGCCGCGCTTCCCCTGGCGAGATTATCTCACGTTCAAGTGGACAGGAGTTGGATCGAGATGCCGATATTCGCGCGATTTTAGGATTTGATTTAGGATTGAATATGGTTTCTAGGTCAGTCGAATCCATGGATAGCGATTGGGCTGCCGAGCTCGATCGAGAGAGAATGATGGCTGGGGGTGCTGAAAGTGCCATAGTAGACGTGAATCAATCGAGCAAAAGCCCTATTACAAAACAGATCGCCTCTAATTTACAGTCGCAATATAGTCCGATTGATTTCTTCGAAAAGCGGAGAAGGGAGAGGGAAAACGATGACGGACGCGTAGGATCAAAGTCAAAGAAAAATACTATGGATGATGAACCAAAGACTAGTTCGGTACCTGGCTGGTTCCCATATACTCCAACAAGAAGTCAAGTTGAGAGCTTAAAGGTGATCGAACTTCGTGATGCTTGCTTAGAAAGAGGACTGCAAAAGGTGAGGATCTACGTCGTTGCACGATTGATTATTTGTTATTGCATTCAATCTATTGAAATCTGCTCACCGTCCGAAATAATGGAACAAACTTACTAAATGTATAGGGTGGGAATAAGATGGAATTGCAAAACAAGTTGATCGAATGGACGAATAGTCAACACCGTCGACGTGTGTTAGAAAGGAATGCGATGCGTACACAGGCTGCCGGAGAAAGTCTTATTCATAATGCCATCAATGACGCATTATTCAACTCCGTTCCTGTTAAGACTTCAAAAGATACAAAGGGATATACAAATAAAGAGAGCAGCAGAGGTGGTGATGTGGACTTCAACTGCGTCGAACCATTGATTAATCGCAGAAAGGCGCTGCTTCGCTCGAAACGATTCTCCTTCAGTAAATCGAAAGGAACATTAGGATTTGGTACTGATGTAGGCACGGATATAGATGACGAGGATGAAACAATTGGCAGTGACGACTTGAAGCCGACAAAGGACTACCTCACAGATTTGAGAAAGACCTTTGATAAGAATGTGGAAAAAGCGCCTAATAATTATCAGGTGAAGCAACTTTATCAGGAGGCCAAGCATGCAGATCAGGCTGGAGATTTCAAGAGTGCCAAAGTATACCTTCAAAAGCTTAGGGAAGTAACTCCCAGGGATACACGGGTCATTCGCAGACTTGCGCGTCTTGAAATGCAGGAAGGAAAAGTTCACATTGCTAGAGAAATCTTGCAATCTGGTCTTCGCTCGATGCCAAACAATGGTGATATTCTGCAGGGTTTAGGAAAATTGGAGCTCGCGTGTGGAAATGTAAACAGTGCACGGCGGCATTTCAAGGACGCCATGGCTGCTTCCCCCACCTTTCCAAATCCGTATCATGCATTAGCTACATTGGAGCATTCGCTAGGTAACATTCGTGTTTCTACAACAATTCTGAGATCAGGTCTGAAGCACTGCCCGTCCAACCACCGTCTTCATCATGCTTTGGGAGATTTATATCGTGAAGCTAAAATGTTGGATATGGCAGAGAAAACATACCATAAAGGATTGAAATGCATCGATGCAGAAACTGAGGAAACTGGCAGAAATTTTGAATGGAGCAAGAGTTTCTTGTACACTGCTTTGAGCTATGTTGCTTATGAAAGGGACGAGATTGATGAAAGTAGAGAGTGGTTACGCAAGAGTACGAGCGGAAACAATCGCATGCATTCTCAAGGATGGTATGTTCATTCATTAAAAGACTTACTGTGTGTTTATTTTACTTTTTCCTCTCCTCAACCTCTGTTTCTGTTTCAACCCTAGGCTTGGACTCGCACAACTGGAGGAAAGTGAACGGGAGTTGGAAAACACCAGAGAAGTTTATAGTGAGGCCTTGCAAAATTACGAGCACAGCAGGAGAATATCGAAGTTCAGATCTTCGTCACGGGTTGGGCATAAGAGATTTATCAAGCCGGCAAAACCTGGAGATAAATGGATAAATGTTTACAACTCTTGGGCAAAACTAGAAAAACAGTACGGCGATTACGACAGCGCCAACAATGTTTACAGTCGAGCTGCAACTGCTTTCCCCAATGAATGGAAAGTCTTCCTGAATTGGGCGCAATTTCAGGTAAGCAATGGACGCCTAGACCGTGCTAGAGCCTTGTTTGAATTAGCCTGTGACAGCGCCGGCAGCCGAAATGCAGATCCTTATAGATGTTATGCTGAATTCGAAATGTCCTCTGGAAATTACAAACGTGCAAGATCTATTCTTTTTCTCGGTGCACAATCGCTATCCGAGTCCTCGGATGGCACACGCCATAACGATGAGTTTGCCCTGCTCTATCACTGCTGGGCAGTTTGCGAATGGCACCTGGGTAATCTTGACAGGGCAGAAATTCTCTTTGATAACAGTCTCAGACTGATTGAATCAGGCAGCAAAGGCTCTGCTAATCGTTCTCTTGTGCTATATTCAATTGCACGCTTCTTGTTCTATGCTAGAAATGACAGCATTGTCGCTCAGCACTGCATTTGCCTCTCTATCTCAGAGAACCTGTCACCCTCTGGCGATGCAGGAATTTGGCTGCTTTGGGCAAAGATAGCCGAATCCATGTCTAATACCAAATTGAAAAAATCTTGTTTAGCCCAAGCTGAAAAACTGGATTTCATTGCCAACGATAAAACATCATTAGTTTTGGCTGACCTCGGTATTGATCAAATGTTGCGGAAATCTCCATGGCAGTATAAAATACAAAAACCATCCTCTAGGGAAAAGGACTCTTGGTACCGGGGCATTTCCTTTCCTCGTTTGGATGCCTCCCCACTGCTTCAAGAGCCTTGAAGGGACAGCGAAACATAACCGTAACCTTTCAAATTGTAAAACATAATAATACATTATTCGAAGTTATAAACGTATTTTGGCATCAGCTGTCAATTGCAACACAACTTTTTCACAAACTAAGAGCTTCAGTAATCTACACATGGAATTTCATCGCACAGCATACTGTAGATAGAATAGAATCTTTATCAAAATTATGAAATGAAATTAGACTCTGATACGAGGCAGAATCTTATTCTGATCTTTCAGTGATAGCTTATTCTTCTGAAGCCGACTTATCCGTTGTCCATTAGCACTTTTGATAGGAGGGAGAGTTGTATTCCCTGTGGATCCAGTTCCCGCGCTATCGTACAACTGATCCTTCCGCCGTATTCTTGACCGTAATGGATTTTGGTTCAACTTCGATTCAGATTGTTTCTTCGTCAACTTTGATTGAGTAGGTTTAGCAGCCCTGCCATATCCCGACGATTGGACATTTGAAAATTTGGGCTTTCTCCTTACTGTTAGTTTCAAATCCTTGGCATTTTTAGTTTCTTTCTTCGTCTTTTGTAGCCTAGCAGTTTTATCACCCGCCACCCGCCTTCTTCGAGCAGTGCCGCTAATATCCTTGATGTTGGATTCTTTTTCGCTTGATTTCTTGGTCTTGATAACAACAACCTTGCCATTATTGGTTCGAATGTTTGATTTGCCATTCTTTTAATTAATATGGGTATGAAGATGTTAGACGGCCTTTCAACTTTTTAGAGATGGCATAGAAAATTGGCAATATAAGCCTTACCGTGAGTTTGTTGGAATATTTTGAATTCCGAAAATTGGTCGAAGACTTCGATTTGCTGCTATCTGCACTTTTCTTTTTTTCCAGCTTCGAGATGGCTGCTTTCTTCATAAATGGTTGTCTCTTATTAGCAACAGGGGCGGTGGCAGATGGCTTGTCTGATTCCACCCGGGTATGTCTCCGCATAGATAATTTTTTCTTTTTACTGCGCTTGCTGTTGTCAATTTTTCGGAGCGTCGAGAAATACTCATGATTGACAGCATCCGTCGCTGTCATTCTCTCGGTGTGATCATAAATGATTGTTTGAGTGAGGAGATCTACGCAAGTCGGCGTCACGTGAGGAATAAAATGTTTTATCCCTATTCCTTTCATATTGGCGAACTTGTAATTAATTTTGGAAGATCCCTTTTTCTCAAGTCTAGCTAGCACTTCGGGTTCCGGAGTGCCGACAACTTTGTGTATTCGATTGACTTGGTCTATTTCATCTGAACCAGGGAATAATGGGAATAGGGCGATAATTTCAAAAAGAACACATCCGGCACCCCAAATATCCATTTCTACACCATAATGGCCGTCTGTTAATAAACATTCTGGAGATCTGTACCATCTAGTTGCAATGTATTCAGTCATCGGTAGATTCGAATTGATACTTCGACACGATCCAAGATCTGCCAGCTTCAGCGTCTTGCCTGTCGGATCCACAAGGATATTCTCCGGTTTGATATCTCGATGGAAGATTCCATTAGCATGCATGTGCTCAAGGGCAATAAACATTTGATAACCAAGTGACAGCACGACTTCCTGATCCAGATGATCTCGTCTACCGCTAATCAAGTCGTACAGATTGGCATCCATCAACTCGAAAACCATCGCCAGACGACCACTTGGTTGATCGAATAGGACTTCTTCGAGATGAATAATATTCGGATGAGGGGATAATCTCTTTAGGGCTTGAATCTCTCTTAGGCCATTGACCTGAAAAGACAAGCAACGTTCAGCACAGAAGAAACTAAACAATAAAAACCAATCCATTGATAAAATAATCAAAATCTTACCTGCTGAAGACTATCAAATGTACTTTTCATGCACTTGATAGCGTATTCTTTTCCCTTCTCGACATTTTCTGCCTTGACGACCTCACTGAAGGTCCCTTCTCCCTTCTTACAGATAAGCTTGTACTTTTTCATTTTCGAAATTTCTATTTGAATTACTAACGAATAAGACTCTCCTAAGACTCCACAATTGTTTGATGTTTACACGGAGTGGCAATTCATACACAAAGGGGACAGTGTGTGCCGACCCGACGTGGAATGTTATGTTGGTGCAGGGGTGGTTGCGACTCTTAGGTTTCTTTAGTTGGAGGGCGTTCTTGCTTCTTTGGAAAATTCCGCCCGTTGAATCCAATTCCCAGGCAAACAGTGATTTTCAAACTTTGTTTCAAACAGCATCATGGCCATGCCACAGAAAAACTCGAATGCCGAGGTGTCAAACCCTGAACAAATATATTATTCTTGATTTTAGCTAATTATGGTTCTCACATATAAATCTTGAAACAATTGTGTCAACGGTAATCCAATATGATGATATGAACGATACTGAATGAATAAAATGGTGTCAATTTTTCAAATTTGCTTGTGTACTACTTGGTACTACCGTACATTAGTAAACAGTAGTATTACACAGTAGCATTTCATGAATACGTAATCTTTTATCCCACTAGTTTCGTGTTCGAGAATTGTGGGTTATCCGGTAAGCGTAGAAGGCATCGATCATGTGTATGATATTGTGTGAGGGATTGAGTGCATTTTGGATTCATTCAGACTTTCATTTTGTGAGACGGAAAAATGGTCTTTCCTTGGGGTATAATATACTCCTAATCCGAAAGGGAAGAACATTATCAATGAATACTAATTTGATTTTGAAGTTTACATTATCTAAAATCTGAAGGCGATCTGAAAGATTGCAGCAAACGAGTCATAAGAGGAGGATTCGGTGGCACAAGACACTAATGTCAAGAAAGGGCAAAGTGCATGCATTTGGTAGCAGCACTTGGCAAGGACCCAAAAGGATGTACGATGTACGCGAGGTAATTCTCACGCAAAAAGCGACCTCCCCTTTTTTATATACACACGTATACGTACGGTGTACCTGACAATCGTTTTCAACAATGACTTTAGTTTTAAAATAATCAAAAGAATGAGAGGATGCCTCTCTTGTATCATGCCTTGCCGTTTTTAAAATAATGACAATGGCGGCTCATTTCTTTCTCTCTTTCGACGATGTGTTGCTGTGATTTCTGTTGTATTTTATGTTGCCTTTGTTTGCCATTGATATTATCGTCAAAAACCTAAGTATCATCTCTTGGGCGCTTTCTGTTTGAGGTTTGTGAAACAGCAGGCGAAGGGTCCGAATAGATGATAGATTCCCAACATCGAATTTCCAAAGATTTCTTCAATTTCCTCATGAAAAAACACCCTTCACTTCTTGCATCGCGTACTAATGTTCTACTAAAGTCTCTATCATACTCAATAGGGTGGGCACGCTCCTGTCCTCTCGCCCTCTCATCCCACTTTGCCCACATGATCGTTTTTGGAACAACCTCATTCCCAGGCAAGAAACCAAGAAGGGATAAAGCAGTAGGAAAGAATACTTCCTCTGGTGCCCACACCTTTTCAAATAAAGGATATAAATTTTCTCCAAGTTCAGATGGCAAATTCAATACCCGCTTTGCATGCTTCTTGGACAGAAGACACCATCCAGGGAGAGCTTTATAAATTGCTTCATCGGGTACATCCTTAACCCTGAAACATGCGTGCTCGTCAAATCTCGTACAACGAGCGCTATCTCTCCCATAAGCATGTAGAAAACTGCAGCAGCACTCCTTCCCAACTACCCCATCATTTCTCAGTAAATCGGCCAATTCATCAATTGTTGCAATGGGAATACAACTCTCGGTAACGAACATGACATGCGTCGTTCGTTCGTCCTTCAGAGCATATTCAATGAGTGATAACATCGCTTTCACGATCCTAATGTCGTTCCAGTTTGGGTTATGTGTAAGTGGAAGGCACTTTGATTTCAGCCATGAATTGTTTCGAATAGCAGCCGGTGTCTTGGCATGAATGTACATAGATGCCGTCGCTGTTTCTGTGTCATGGTGGTCGAGCCACGATCTCCAAATGTGTTCATGCGGTAATGTAGAAACGATCGTGGCGCAAATTGCTATATGAATGGGTCTTGTAGTGGTACTTTCCTTTGCGCTGGATTTTGAATTCGACGTCGGTTGTGATTGATGAGCTATTGATTTTTGTATCTGTGATTTTCGCCAGAGATTTTGAATGCTTTCTTTTAATTCAGTTTTAGCTTGTTTCTTGTTGGATGATGAATTTGTATTTGTATTTGATACCCCTGTTGCTGCTTGGAACGAATTCAGAAGTGCACGGAAATCACTCATTTTCCTCTTTTTCGTTCTGTCGTTATTTCGGTTATACAATCAAGCGATTGATACTAGACATGACAAGGAAGGAATTGAAATACTTGTATGTGAACTGAACTCATTACTGTAGCATGTATGATGTATGATAGAATACCTGAATACCGTGCATCATGAATGAGCTTGTTGATTTTGAGATTAACCGCGTCAGTATGGTAGTGTAACAACAACCAATCAGACCCAACAACACAAAAAGAACAGAACACAACAAGCCATTCGCACAGCGAGTGTTGTAGCTACAAACAAAATTCAACAGCGACAATAACAACACACAACACACAACACACAACACACAACACACAACACACAACTCATCTTCGGACTTATTCCTTGACGAGACACACTGTAACCAAAATATTTCGCAGTCAGATACAAGCAATACAATATGAGACTTGGAAGAGCCAAAGCAGCGCGTAAAACACTGAAATTTTACAGTATAAACTCCAACATCAATCCGCCTTACAAAGTCATTCTTGATGGAAACTTCCTAGCTGCTCTTGCCAAGCAAAAAATGGAGGCTGTTTTTTTTGAAAGATTAGAAAGACTGCTCCATACCCATAAATTCACAGTATATACTCTTCGATCTGCCTTGGATGAATTGAATCTGTTGCCTGGGGAGGTCTTTCTTGAAGCGAGGCGATTTGGTCTTGACGAGTTAGAAATTCTCGAACGGAGGGATATCCCTGGTGCCAAGGAGGATTCAAATCCCAAGCAGGACATTTTGAGCTTAGTAAAGAATGGAAACCCGGATGGGTGGTTTATAGCTACACAAGATGAGTCTTTGTCAGATAAGATTAGAGATCTTCCGAATGTTCCACAAATGCGATTGGCTCGGGCTGCGCTCATTCTTGAATCGCCCAGTTCGAGTTCTCGAAGGAGTGCAATGAGGGAAGAACGAGGAAAACAAAGTACTGGTGGTGGCATGATGACTAATGATGAACGGGAATTGGTTCAGAGGTTGAGGGACGAGAGGACCAAGAAACGTCAACGACCAAGTGATGACGTTGACGATGCCCCACGAAGGAAACATAAAGCCAAGGGACCGAATCCGTTGAGTTGCAAAAAAAAGAAATCTGATAGTCTGGCAGCAAAGTCAGATGGTAAGAAACGTAATCGGAGAAAAAAGACCACGGATACGAGTTCTGGTGATGTCTAATCTTTGCTCAATTGAAAGTGAGACTATTGTTCTTTTAAATAGTACAAGTTATAAACTAAACTGAATACTCGTACGTGTAGTGTAACGAGTTATGTTTCAATTGAAAGTTGTGGGCGTGCAGTACAGTATGCATATCGTCCTTTAACATTCACCGAGGATTGTTGCAAGATCTCTTTGATTCAACGCATCGAGTTGGACTGTTTTGCACAAACTCATTTTGCCACCAGTGTCACCGCACAACAATGCATCCTGCCTCTTACCCTCAATCTTTAAGCAAGTAATTGCGCACTCGTGTACTTTTGGCTCAACAATATGCCGAATATGAAGTTCTTCGCCATCTCGATCGATACCCCACATAATGACTGCGCCATTTGTATGCCCAGTGATTGCCACAACACCATTATCCATCCA
>Ga0115005_10000829_pt1 | contig 24131 bp, 19 predicted proteins | sample ArcOceMetagenome_FD_87163 | JGI IMG/M metagenome (GOLD analysis project Ga0115005, IMG submission 87163) | Marine eukaryotic phytoplankton communities from Arctic Ocean - Arctic Ocean - Greenland ARC118M Metagenome | ecosystem: Environmental > Aquatic > Marine > Oceanic | place: Arctic Ocean...
AAAGCCAACTTCCTTAGGTACAAAGAAGTCATTGTCACAAAACGTAAAAAAGAAAAGTTTGAAGCATTGGCTCAAGCTGGCGCATATTCAAATGCGCTAGAGGGCAAGTACGATTACTTGAGTTCAGAACGCAAAGCCGAATTTCAATATGTTGTCAAATTGTTTACGGCAATTGCGGATAGCGTTGTAAATGTGAGCGACAGAGATGTACAGGTATACTTCAACGATCACAAAGATGAAAAGAAGTTTCAACAAATAGATGGTCGAGATGTTACAATCGTAAAGATTCCAGTAGGGGCGTCTTCGGGAGATGTCGATAACATTACTGCCGAATTAGAAGGAATTGCTACAGCATGGGATTTGGCTGATGATGCAGTTGAATTTGCGACAACAAATAACAGCGGTGCTGAAGTTGTCAGCACCATTCGTTTAGCTGACGTTGAAACAGACGTGAATGAGTCAACATTCTTTGATGTTGAAATTGGAACGATCGTCGGACCCTATCAAACAGGAAATGTACTGACTGTTGCAAATATTCTCGGTAGATCTATGGTCCCTGATACAGCTGCTTCTGTCAGACATATCCTATTACAAGCGAAAGATGTGAAAGATGCCCAAGAAATGGTGGCTCTTAATTCTAAAGCGGACAGTCTGGTGAGACTTCTGAAAAACGGCGCTGACTTTACAGATTTTGCAAGCAGATTCTCTGATGATCCAGGGTCGAAATCTAACGGTGGAGTGTATGAGTTTTTCCCACAAAATCGAATGGTAAAACCATTTAATGACTTCAGTTTTGACAAGCCTGTTGGTTCAATTGGATCTGTTGAAACGAGCTACGGTGTCCATGTGATTGAAGTTCTCGATCGCCGCAAAAAAGTGGAAGAAGTTGAAGTGGCAAAAATCACGAGACAAATTGGTGCTTCTGACAAAACGAAGCGTGACGCTTACTCTGAATCTAACGAGTTTGCGATTGAATCTTCTGACCGAGCTGCTTTAGAAAGCGCTGCAAAAGAAGCAGGATACACAGTAAGCGAAGCCCTCGATATCAGAAGGAAGTCAACCTCTGTCTCAGGCATGACAAACGCAACTGAGCTTGTCAATTGGGCTTACAATGCTGAAGAAGGTGAGATCAGCCAACCTATACTTATCGACAACAACTACGTGGTTGCAATCCTTAATTCATCTAGAGAAAAAGGTACACCGGATTTTGATGCCGTAGAAGAGAAGATGAGAGCTGGGGCGCTTAAAAAAGCAAAAGGCGAGCACTATGCGAAACTTATGACAGGCGGGGATTTAGATGAGGTGGCAGCAGCGGCAGGTGCAACTGTAAAGACGGCACTCAATGTAAATATTAAAACATCTGTCATCGCAGGAAGTGGTGCATCAGCTGAACCAGAAGTTGCCGGATTGGCATTTTCTATCCCTGTTGGTGAAATGTCCAACCCGATTGTTGGAAACCATGGTGTATGGGTTATTGCTCCTTCAAGCGTCACTGAGGCCGCTGACAAAACAGACTTCTTAACTGAGCAGAGTGCTCTAGTAACGAAGGCACTGAACGGATTTTCTCTTTCTATCAGAAATGCGATCCGTGATGGGTCTGATGTGGTAGATTCTAGGAATTAAGAGGGAGTCTTACTGGAGTTCAAACAGACATCCATCTCCATAACTGAGGAATCGGTACTTGTTTTCAATGGCTTCTGCGTATACATCTTTCCAAGGCGTGCCTGAAAATGCTGCGATAAGGCATAGCAGAGTACTTCCCGGTTGATGAAAATTCGTCACAAGACCTGTTACTGATTGGATTTTATACCCCGGCCTAATCATGATTTGGGTTTTAAAACCCCAAGGTGAATCAAGTGGTGCGTTGTTGAGGAGATATCGAATAGACGCTTCATACGAAGTGAACACAACCTCTCTACTTTCTGAATGGTCTGCGTTATAGGGAGTCCATTGACCGAGGGTTTCAGGGAACTCACCGGTTTCCACATGCACTACAGCCATCCAAAACAAACTTTCAAGCGTTCTGAGTGTTGTCGTTCCTGTAGCGACTCTTTTACGTGTTGAGGCAAGCTTTTCAAGTATTTCTCGAGTCACAATACATCGTTCTGCATGCATCGTGTGATCCGAGATGTCACCCTCGGAAAGCGGCCTAAATGTTCCCGCTCCAACATGAAGCGTTAATCGACTAAGCGCGAGATCTTGTGCTGCGAGTTTCATGAGCAAATGGTCGTCATAATGCAACCCCGCTGTAGGAGCTGCAACACTGCCTGGGAGACGTGCAAAAACGGTTTGGTAATCGTCTGCATCATTGAGGTCCGAATCGCGTTGCATGTAGGGAGGAAGTGGCATGCGACCAAGCTTCTCAAGAACATCCGCAAACGACAAAGCGCCCGTCCATGTGAATGTCAGCTGAAACGATCCGCCAGCTTCCCTTATTAATCCAGTAGCAGGATCAATAGGTGAAGCATGAAGCGTCAATCCATCTGTTACAATGGAAGCTGTTTCAGCAGTCCATTTGCTCCCTCCTCTTACGAGACATCTCCAAGAAGATGTATGAAGGGCAGAAAGAGCAACTTCGGGGACACCATCTACGGGTTCAAGAAGAAAAATTTCTAGTCGTCCTCCAGTGGGTTTCCTCAGATAAAGACGGGCTTGGATGACTTTTGTTTCGTTTGCCCAAAGACCATCACACCCGATGTCCTTTAAATATTTGGGGAGGTCTTCAAACGTTCCGTGTTCAAATCCTCCTTGCGGGTTTACACGAAGTAGTTTTGCACTGCGGCGTGGAGAGACAGGATATCTTGCGATATCGTCGTCATTTAATGTATATTCAAATTCATCAGATTGCACGGTGCAAAGGTATCTAGTCTTATCTTTCCACCCAATGGAAAAACATCTTGTTATAGGCGCATCTGGACAGCTCGGAATTGAACTGACTTTAGGGATGCAAGCCAGATATGGCATTCATGCAGTTGTCGCATCTGACATTCGTCAATCTACTGACGAAGAGGTGAATAGGAGCGAGTTTATTTTGCTTGATGCTTCAGATGCACACGCTGTTCGAAAAGTTCTTACTGAGGGTAAGTTTACACACGTATATCATTTGGTGGCCATGCTGTCAGCAAGGGGAGAACAAAACCCTTTGGCTGCGTGGGACTTAAATATGAAGTCACTCATCAATGTATTGGAGTGTGCCAAGGATGGGTTATTTGAAAAGATGTTTTGGCCAAGTTCTATTGCTGTATTTGGACCCAATGCGCCAAAAACACAAACTGCTCAAAACACCTTCTGTGACCCGACGACTGTATATGGAGTCTCTAAGGTAGCGGGTGAATTGTGGACAAAGTATTATTTCGAACATTATGGAGTAGATGTTAGAAGTGTCAGATATCCTGGACTCATAGGTCACCGATCTCAACCTGGAGGAGGGACAACTGATTACGCTGTAGAAGCCTTTTATTGTGCATTAGAGGACAAACCCTTTGAGTGTTATTTAGAACATTACGAAACGCTTCCAATGATGCATATGGACGATGCTGTGAGGGCGACACTGGAATTGATGGAAACACCCAAAGAGAATATTACCGTCCGAACTTCATACAATCTGGCGGGTTGTTCATTCTCTCCCTCAGAATTAAATTCTGAAATTATGAAAATCATTCCGGAATTTACAACCTCCTACAAACCTGATTTGAGACAACAGATTGCTGCGTCATGGCCTGACAGTATAAACGATCAAGAAGCGCGAGCAGATTGGGGTTGGTCAGCAAAGTATGACACGACCGGATTAATTAAGGCAATGCTCCAAGCCTTGAAAGTGTGACAATTAAATTCGCATAACGCGCCCATTTGGTTTTCCTTTGTAGGATAATAAACGAAAGACATGCAACCACTTCAAATTCAAAATAGCTTATCGCGCAAGAAGGAAGTCTTTGAAGCTCTGAATCCACCACACGTAGGAATGTATGTATGCGGACCTACGGTATACAGCAATGTGCATTTGGGGAACGTTCGAACATTTTTGTCATTTGACATCATATACCGCTACCTTGAATTTATTGGATATAAAGTACGATACGTAAGAAACATTACTGATGTGGGACATTTGGTAGGGGATGCCGATGAAGGAGAAGATAAAATAGGGAAGATGGCTCGCCTACAAAAAGTAGAACCCATGGAGATCGTTCAGAAATACACGAATGACTTCCACGATGTGATGCGTGTTTTTAATATCCTTTCTCCGTCCATTGAACCGACCGCTACAGGGCATATTATTGAACAAATAGCAGCCATAGAGAAGATTTTAGAAAACGAATATGCATATGAAGTCAATGGAAGTGTTTACTTCAGTGTGCGAAGATTCAGTGAAGACTACCCTTATGGGGAGCTTTCAGGGAGGAAAATAGACGAGCTTCTAAGCAATACGCGTGAGCTGGATGGTCAAAGTGAAAAACGTGACCCCTTGGACTTTGCGCTTTGGAAAAAAGCCGACGAAACCCACCTCATGCAATGGCCTTCCCCATGGGGAATGGGGTTTCCAGGCTGGCATCTGGAGTGCTCGATCATGAGCACAAAATATTTGGGAAATAGATTTGATATTCATGGAGGTGGCATGGATCTGAAATTCCCACATCACGAATGTGAAATCGCCCAAAATGTAGCTACAAACAAGGTCGAAAAGACCGTAAACTATTGGATTCACGGCAACATGCTCACCGTCAATGGCCGCAAGATGTCAAAATCGGAAGGCAACGGGTTTACGCCCGAGGAACTCATCACAGGAGACCACAAACTTCTTGAAAGAGGTTACAGTCCTATGACGGTAAGATTCTTTATGCTTATGGGACATTATGGCAGCACTCTGGACTTCTCGAACGATGCACTTATAGCGGCTGAAAAAGGGCTTTCAAAATTGACGAAAGCCGTAGAAACACTTCAAAAGCTCCAGGCTACTGAAAACGAGAACAAAGAAATAAGCGTGAGTGATTTGTCTGACAAATGCTATGCGGCAATGAATGATGACTTCAATACTCCTGTTCTCATTGCATCGTTATTTGAGGGTGTGAAATGGATTAACTCTGCTGCAGATGAGAGGATCGAATTGAATCAAGACCAAATAGATGGCCTCAAAACGATCTATACGGGGTTCTTAGGAAATGTTCTGGGACTGAAAAACGAAGACCTAAATACTGAGAACAGCAGTGGAGGAGAAGATTTAGCGACGAATCTATTGGACCTATTGGTGGAACTCAGAACGGATGCAAAAGCAAACAAAGATTACGCTGGCGCAGACAGAATCAGGAAAACATTAAGTGGGTTAGGTGTGAATGTAACCGATGGGAAAGACGGAAGTTCATGGTCTCATGAATAGACATCTTCATTGTCTCGTGGGGGTCATGCTCAGCGCTGTAATATTCGCGTTACCGAGCTGTTCAAATGAGAAACCATCACATGAAAAAAGCACGCCAGAGGTTGAGGAGGTCATTTTAACGCCAGATTTCTCCAGCGATTCTGCATTTTACTATGTGGAGAAACAAGTGGGGTTTGGTCCTCGGGTTCCAAATACATTGGAACACAACACATGCGGGGTTTGGCTTGCTGAGGAGTTAAGGAGGCATGGGGCGGAGGTCATCGTTCAGGAGGCTCGAGCGAAGGCATTTGACGGAAAGATTCTCGAATTAAAAAACATTGTAGGACAGTATAACCTAGAAGCAAAGAGTCGTGTAATGCTATATGCTCACTGGGACACGAGACCCTTTGCCGACAAGGATACTGTACGTAAAAACGAACCCATAGACGGGGCAAATGACGGCGGATCTGGGGTGGGAATCCTGTTAGAAATTGCACGTCAATTCAGCATTAAGGCTCCGAGCATCGGGGTGGATATTGTTTTCTTTGACGGAGAAGACTACGGGAGTCCTGAGGGGTCACCATCTACAAGTACGAGTTATTTGTATTGGTGTTTAGGAAGTCAAGAATGGGCCAAACAACCTCACAAGTATGGCTATCGCGCAAGGTTTGGGATCTTGCTCGACATGGTTGGCGCAAAAGATGCTGTTTTCAATAGAGAGGGAACTTCAATGAAGTACGCTCCAAATATTGTCAGGAAGATTTGGTCCAGAGCCGCGAAATTGGGACATGGTAAAATGTTCAGCAACAGAGAGACTCCTCCTACAATCGACGACAACCTCTTCGTTAGTGAATTGGGCGGAGTGCCCAGTGCAAATATTGTGGATTATAGAATGCAAGTAATTCCTATGGGATACGGTCCATTTCATCATACTCACGGGGACAACATGAGCATCATCGACAAAGGCACGTTACAGGCTGTGGGTGAAACAGTGCTTTCAGTTGTCTACAGTGAGTAGTCCATAACCCTCTCTGATTGTCTCCAAGTCGGAGCGACTGCAAGGTATTTTAGTGACATCATAAGGCTTGTAAACATATCCTTCATTTTCCTCTTCTCATTGAGCGGCTTTTCAGCCCAAAACGAGAACGCCTTGTCTCTCTTATCCAGAGCTGACAGCCTAGTTGAAGCAGGTAAACCTGTAGCCGCACTCAGTTTATATCGATCCGTAGGAGAAACAACGTTGGATTACTGCATTATCGCACAATCTGAAGTGGGGAAAGGGCGCATTCAACAAAGAGCAGGAAATTTAGAAAGGGCATCAAAAGCATGGCGAGCCGTTGAAAACAATTGTTCAATGTGTCCTTCCAAAATCAGGAGTGAACTGGTTTATTATACTGTAGAGGGTTGGATCAGTCAAGGGGAGGAAACCTTGGCGATGAATTTAATCGAATTAGAAACAAGCAGGAAACCTGATTCTAACTGGGAGTCCAAACTTGAACTTCTCAGGTCGAGGATCTATTTCCTAAATGGAGAATGGAATAAGGCACGGGAAGCGTCTACGCCTGAATTTGACAATGAGCAGCTGGACATTGACCGGATCATATTGTGGGTTCAATCTGGCATCCTAGAAGGGTTAGGGATAGATGAGTCAGGGGTAGAACATCTAGAAAAGATGAGAAAAGGGGGAGACATCGAAAAAATAGATGCCGCTTACGCAAATCTGCACACGTTGCTCGTCACTGAAAAACGATACGGTGAAGCACTCAATTGGTCCAAATCGATGCTTCTTCATTCTGACCCGGTGTCAAATCCAGAAGGTTGGATTTTAGGACAAATTAGAATCGCAACTTCGGCCGAGTTGTCTGGGAAAACCCTGGACGCACTTTTGGCGCATCACGAAGCTGTGAGAGCCGCTGAAATATTGGGGGATGATCTATTAACTGCTAGAACTTGTAGAGAACGCGCTCGATTTGATGCCATTAGAGGAGACGATAAATCAGCCTACATCTATCTGCACAAAGCGGACAGCTTGGCGCTCGCAATGATCGCGGCTGCTGAAATAGGCCGGGAACCCAAATCGTTTAAAAACCACCCGCTTCCTGAACTGGACCCTTTCGATCTCGCATCGGCAAATGCTGCCAAAACATCTGAACCAGGGGCATGGCCATTCGCAGCCGCTTTAATCGCTCTGGGCCTTATTGCGTTCATGATTAGAAACTTCGATTTAAGACGTACGCTGCGAAAAGAACGATTGCGAACCATGCGATTGCACGCCATGTTTGGCAAAAATAGCACGCCTGATATCGGTACGTTAGAAAGTGAAACCACGGAAGAAATCGTCGAAATATTAGAAACACAATTTGCAAACTCGTCTGACGATTGGGAAAGAAGAGTGAGTGCAAATGCACTTGATTTTGACGATGTGATTGCATCTCTTGAAATGGAACTTGGAACGCTTGTGGAATGGGATTTGGAAAATGATGAGAAAGCTCCTGAAGCTCCTGAAGGACTGCTCCCCCTACTCTTAATTACACTGAGACGATTGCTTCCCGCAGATGTGTCCCAAAAACCTGAATCTCCGTTAAAGGCCACCATAAGAAATGATTGGAGAGGCGTCCGAATTATGTTTGAGGGAGCGCCTAGTTCTGCCACACAAGAATTGAAAGCGCTTTTTTCGGGGAATTCATCCTCCCCTATTTGGTCTCCGGTTTTTGAACAGGCAGAAAGAATGGCAGGAAGAGTCCTGTTAGAATGCAATCAAATCGGAGGTCATTCAGTCGTTTTAGATCTCCCGCACGCAAAGTAAACGTGATCTCTTGCAACGATTTAAAGTTGCATTAGCGCTCTCCACTGAATTGATCTAAGAAACGTTTGTCATTCTCAAAGAAAAGTCGAAGGTCTGAGATTTGATATTTAAGCATCGTGATGCGCTCAATGCCCATTCCAAAAGCAAAGCCACTGTACTTTTTTGAATCAATTCCATTTGCCTCTAAAACATGAGGGTCAACCATGCCACACCCGAGAATTTCTAGCCAACCAGTGCCTTTGGTAATCCGCTTATCCACCTCCGTTTCTAGGCCCCAATACACATCCACTTCAGCACTGGGCTCTGTGAAAGGAAAGTAGGAAGGTCTTAAACGAATCTTTGTTTCTGGACCGAAAAATAGTTTCGCAAAATGAAGTAAGTTCTGTTTAAGATCCGCAAAAGAAACATCTTCATCTATATACAGCCCTTCAATCTGGTGAAACATACAATGTGCGCGAGCAGAAACAGCTTCGTTCCTAAACACTCTCCCAGGCATGATGATCCTCATGGGAGGCTTACGTCTCTCCATTTCTCTTACTTGGACAGAACTTGTATGCGTTCTTAAAAGGAGGTCTGGATTTCGCTCTACAAAAAAGGTGTCCTGCATATCTCTGGCAGGATGCTCTGGAGGGAAGTTGAGTCCACTAAATACATGCCAATCATCTTCGATTTCCGGCCCTTCCACAACGCCATACCCCATGTTTTTAAAGATGCTGACGATTTCTCGACGCACGACCTGAAGTGGGTGATGAGTGCCAAGTGGAACTCCACCCGCAGGTCGGGAAAAATCAATTCCACTTGCGTTTGCAGCTTCTTTGTTGTTAAAGTTTGATTGTTCGTGTGCGACTCTTGCTTCAACAGCACCTTTCACTTGATTAATAAGTGGACCAAGTTCACGTTTGAGTTCAGGGGCGACACTTCTAAACTGCCCCATTAAATCTTTTATCTTCCCATTGCGACCGATGAATTCAACACGAAATGCTTCTACTTGATCCGCAGAATCAAAGCTTCTGCTTTCAATATCTATGAGCAATGCATCTAATTCCTCCTTCATTATTTCAAAACTTCAACAGTAAATTTAACATCCTCAACGGGTCTATTCCCCGATGCAACTTTAACGGAAGCAATCGAATCAAGAATATCCAATCCATCAATTACAAGGCCAAATACAGTGTAATTCATATCTAAGAATGGAGTCCCTCCTATTTCAGAATAGTGTGATGTCATCTCTTCAGTATAGGCAAAGTCTGGAAATTGTGCTTGAATCTTACTCTCTAAGCTCTTAAGCTCACCAGGCTTCCATGTTTTGCCTTGTACGATATAAAACTGACTGCCTGATGAATTCTTCTCAGGGTTAACATTGTCGGGTTGTCTTGCAGCGGCAAGAGCGCCTTTAATATGAACGAGGTCTGACCTCATGTCCGCGTCAATTGTATATCCTGGACCTCCTCCGCCCAAACGCACCCCAGAATCAGCATCCAAACTTTTCGGATCACCTCCTTGAACCATAAACCCCTGCATCACACGATGAAAAAGAAGATTGTCGTAAAAACCCTCTTGGGCCAATTTTATAAAATTATCTCGATGTTCGGGAGTAGAATCAGACAAGACCACGGTAATGTCGCCTAAATCCGTATGAATTATGGCTTTACGCGGCGAGCTAGAGGGGGCATTCTGATCACATCCAGAAGCGGACATCATAAAAAACGCAGCTAAAATGATAGCGAATGTCCCTAAAAATGTTTGTGTCTGAGATTTTTTCATGATATTTGTGTTCCTTGGAATTCAATCCGCTAAGTTATAACCCTACCTGCAATGAACCGCCTATTTCCCATATTCACTCTCGCAGCAATCGCAATTGCTATTTCTAGTTGCTATGAAGTTGACCCTACTATCGCAAACATTCAGGTGTATCGTGTAGACGAAGTCGGTGAAAAAATCCCTGTAGCTGGATGTGATGTCCGCTTATATGCTTTGGGTTCTTTGGACGAAGACTTCGTTGGTGAGCCTAGGTTTGACACCACTCAAACAACATCAGAAGAAGGGTTTGTCTCCTTTAACTTCTCTGACATGTATGTCGGAGGACAAGCAGGTTTTGCAGTCTTAGATGTAGAGGCTACAAAAGGTTCTCTTTATGGATCAGGACTCATCAAGATTGAAGAGATGATTACCAACGAGGAGGAAGTTATCGTAGAATAACTGAATTAATCCGAGATCCAGGCCGCGAAGTATTCGATAAGTTGACGCTTCATCATGAGTTCTTGTTCGTCAGAATTTAATTCTGGCAACTCACCTATCCTCTCAAAATGAGGCCAACCATCCTCATCAAGTCCCAAGGCTTTGTAATACCCAAGTGGCTCAAGCAAGGTGCAAACCCCGACATGCATCAGGTTCACTTTGTCGTCTTTTTTATACCCTCGTGGGCCAAGTGAGACTTCTTGAAGCCCGACTGCAAAAACGATGGCGGTGACATCTGGCTGATCGCCAAACCTTTCCAACATCAATTTCAAAAGTTTATTCCACTCCCGTTCGAATTCAAAATCCATATTCACTTCTTAGTTGCCGTAAAATTACACTGCGATTCTCAACCTTTTACTTGTTATTCTTTTCTCCGATATACCTTACAAAATAATGAGCGCAACAGCACTCAGGAAACAGTCGGGATGACAGGACTTGAACCTGCGACTTCACGTCCCCCAGACGCGTACTCTACCAACTGAGCTACATCCCGATTTGGAGACGCAAAGTTAGTAACTTAGCCTCACATTAAAAGCAGTTATGAAGGTATCCTATAGAAAGATTAATGAATTCTTAGATTTGCAACTGACCGCCATGGATGCGGCCACTGTATTAACTGCAACCGGACTAGAAATCGAAGGCGTAGAAACGGTGGATGACATTCAAGGTGGATTGCGAGGCCTCGTTGTGGGGGCTATTATTCACTGTGAACAACATCCAAATGCAGACAGACTTCGTTGTTGCAAAGTGGATGTTGGAGAGGTTGAGCCATTGGACATCGTTTGCGGAGCGCCAAATGCAGCAACTGGATTAAAAGTTGTCGTGGCTACGGTTGGCACAGAGCTTTTTCCCGAAGAGGGAGATGCGTTCAAAATTAAAAAAGGGAAAATACGCGGTGAGGTAAGCAATGGGATGTTATGTGGTGCAGAGGAAGTCGGAATTGGAGAACCAAATGGCGGTATTATTGAACTTGACGAAAAGTGGGGCCCCGGAACGGCTTTAAGTGAAGTCTATGGAGTGGGATCTGATTCCGTCTTAGAAATAGGTCTGACACCAAACAGAAATGATGCCATGGGACATTTGGGTGTCGCAAGGGATCTTAGGGCTGGGCTTTTACACGGAACAGTTCAAGAGTTCACTCAAAAAGGGCTTCCTGAAGTCACCATGCTGAACAGCATGAACATTGACTTCAAAAAGGGGTTAAGTGTTGGATTTAAAGCAGAAGTAGAAGCAAGTGTTTCGGCCTTGGCACCTAGATATACATTGATTGAGATTGAAGGGCTTACAATGGGCCCCTCACCTGATCACGCTCAAAGATTTCTAAAGAGTATCGGATGTTCGCCTATAAACAATGTCGTAGATGCAACAAATTACGTCCTGCACGAGTTAGGCCAACCTCTTCATGCATTCGATGCTGACACCATTCAGGGAGGACTAAACGTAAGACTTGCTTCAAAAGACGAGAAGATCACCACGCTTGATGGAGAAAAACGAGAACTCAATGAAAGTGATTTAGTGATTGCGGATGCAAATGAAGCGATGTGTATCGCTGGGGTCTTTGGAAGTGAGAAACATGGCGTGAGCAATGACACGAAACGCATCCTTCTAGAATCCGCATTCTTCAATCCTGTTTCGATTCGAAAATCAGCAAAAAGACATGGACTATCTACAGATGCATCATTCCGATTTGAAAGAGAAGTAGATCCCAATTTAATTCAAGCCGCTGGAGAGAGAGCCGCCGAACTCATTTGTGAATGGAGTGGAGGCAAGGTTGTGGGGGCAACAGAATTAGGTGAAACTGGAATCTCACCGGGGTATCAAGTTGAACTTGAATGGGAAATGTTGGACAAGTTGATCGGACAAACACTCGATCGGACGCACGTATTGTCCATTTTAAAGTCTTTAGACATAGAGGTGATTCGAAAAAGTGAAGGCAAATTAAACTTGATGGTTCCTGCATACAGAAGCGATGTAACGCGTCCTGCTGATGTTGTTGAGGAGATCCTGAGGATACACGGCTTTGACCAAATTAACATCCCTACGCGCATAACAAGCACACTGGAGATCCCTTCTGGACCAGACAGAGAAGATATTCTTTTCGGCTTAAGCTCAACACTTGTATCCCGTGGATTTAATGAGATCATGTCAAATTCTCTGACGAAATCAAGTTATGCTGAATGCGTGAAAGATGGTGATTTGGACCCATCCAAAACAGTAGAAATCCTCAATCCACTGAGTGGAGATTTGGGAGTAATGAGGCAGTCATTGGTTTTTCAGGGGCTTGAAGCGATTTCTAGAAACCGAAATTACAAATCGACAGATTTGAGATTTTTCGAGTTAGGAAGGACGTACCAGGTCAATGAAAAAGGTCATACACAAGGGTATAAAGAAACCGAACATTTAAGTCTCTGGGTGACGGGGCGCAAAGTGCCTGTCAACTGGAATTCACAAGACGAACATGTAGATCTGTTTACACTGAAAGAAGCCGTAGGTGCATTGCTTGAGCAAGTAGGCGTTCGTTCCAAAGTGAGCGAAATGGGGGATGAAGGTGGATTGCTGCTGGAGGGAAACCTGATTAAAATCGGCAACAATGTGATCGGAAGATTTGGACAAGTACACCCCGATGTGACAAAAACGTGTAACGTTGATGCACCTGTATTTTGGGCTGACTTACTGGTTAAACCGCTTTTAAAAAATCGGAAGAAAAGAAAACTTGTTGCGAAAGATCTCCCTAAATTCCCTTCTGTAAAAAGAGATCTGTCATTCATTCTTGACAAAGGTGTCAGTTTTGAAGTGATTAAAGAAGTTGCTTTTAAAGCAGAAAATAAAATCTTGAAAACAGTATCCTTATTCGACGTTTATGAAGGAGATAAACTTGAGAAGGGAAAAGTAAGCTATGCCATCGGGCTCATCTTACAAGATCCGAGTAAAACGCTTACTGACAAACATATTGACAAGAGTGTCGCGAGAATTCTAGAGGAAATCACAAAGGCAACTGGAGCAACACTCCGTTAATTGATGAGTAAGGATCGCAGACCCATTTTAACTCCACCTGTTCAAAGGTTAACACTGACACATTTTCTGACAAGAGAATTGGTGAGGCAGGGAATTAAGAGATTTCACAGAATTACGACTCATGAAGGTGTCGAGAATCTGCCTGATGAGAAATGTCCGATGATTTTCGTTTCCAATCATCAGAATGGACTGATGGACCCCATGGTGGTTTCCGGTCTGTTAAAGCCTCAGCTGCATTGGCTCACACGCGCAGATGTATTTTGGAATCCTTTCGTACGCAAGTATCTTATGGAGTGCAACGGCATCCCCATTTACAGACAGAGAGACAGGCTCCCCGATTTGAAAGAACGCAATGAAATAATTTGGGATTGTTGTACCAAAAGATTGGAAAAAGGTGCTGTATTGTCTCTTTTTCCAGAAGGAAATCACAAGTCACAGAAGACGATTAGAAGCTTAAAAAGAGGGCTAAGTGACTTAATCGGTTTGGCAGTCAGTAGGTCTGAAAAACTGATGGGGCTCAAAGTGATCCCTGTGGGCATAGACTATGAAGATTATCCGGGATATAAAAGACGACTTAGCTTCAGAATAGGAAAAGAAATCAAGTGGAGAGATTTATATGATGTTAAAACCAAACGCGTCGATTTCATGAAGTTAACTGCGCGTGTTCAAGCAGCCATGAGCAAACTCGCAATTGACATCAGGCCCTCTGAGATGTATGATGATCTATATCCATACGTTCGCGCGATGAACACATCGAAAGCAAAAAGCAAAGAGTGGGGGTTCATTCTTGCAGAGCTAGATCGAATTTCGGAAGCAGGTAAAAGTAAAAAGTGGCGCAGTGAAGTCATCAATGCCGCAAAAAATCTGCGTGAATATGGGTTTGACAATTCGATGAGATCTGAACCTTGGGGCAGGGATTCTATCAACATGTCTAAAAAGAAAGTCTGGGCAGTGATGCTGATTCCTGTTTCATGGATTGCAAATGCACCCACCGCAATTCAGCAATATCTGATTAATCGTCGTGGAGACCAAATGAAGGCTTTGGAATTTAGAAGCACACTGAAAGTTGTTTCCGCGATGTTTATCTACCCACTCACTTGGACGCTGATTGCTATTTTGGCGGGTATTTACAGTCCACAGTTCTGGATGGGGTTTCTTGGGGTTTGGACTTGGGCAACTTTTGGCAACAGATTTTACGGATGGTTACAAGGGCATCTTCACGACCACCGTGATGCACTCGAAGGGAGGAGGTTTTGGGAGACTGAGGGGAACCATGACTTGAGAAAAGCTTGGACACACTACATCAAGATGATACAAAAAGACATTGCCTCATGAGTTACGTTATCCAAGGTATTCAGCATATGGGAATTGCCGTTTCTGACATGGATGCAAGTTTGAAACTTTATAGAGAACTCTTCGGTTTAGACATCCCTTTTTTTGATGCCATCGCTGCTGCTCCGCTGATGGACTCACATTGCAAGGGAGAGACCATTGTGAAGCGGGCAAGCATGGTTTTAAATCATCAGGGTGGATGTGCTGTTGAAGTCGTCTCCCCTACTTCGTTTGCACCGTCAGGCCCTGTATTTAAACTTCGTCAAGGGGATTTGGGCATCGGGTCGACGATGGTTAAAACACCAGACATACGTAAGATGCATGAGCATGCATTCGCAATACTCCCTGACAGTTGTGACGACACACTGGTGATGGACCCCCTGGGACGTCTTACGTTTTTCCTTCGTGATTACGATGGGAACTTATTTCAAATACTGGAGTCTGACAACTGGTTTACAAGTAACGGACATCCCAGTGGGGGAATAATGGGAGGCACCATCGGAGTAAGTGACATGGATGCAGCGTTCAAATTTTATTGCACCATCCTGGGGTATGATCAAGTCGTGTATGACAAGAAAGGAACTTTTGAAGATTGGGCACATTTGCCTGGTGGGGAAGAACGATACCGCCGGGTTCTGTTAAGCCAAACATCTCCAGGCACAGGTGGATTCTCATCATTGATGGGCCCTACATATATCGAGCTGGTTGTTGCACTTGACAGAAAGGGTGAATTTATTTTTAAAGACCGTATTTGGGCAGACACTGGCATCGTTCATCTCGGATTCGATGTGAGGGGAATGAAAGAGCTGGGACAAGCGCTTGAAAAAGATGGGTTTGGATTTAGATGTGATACAGATGATGCATTAAGCATGGGGGATCACACTTCTGTGCACTGTACGTACATTGATGACCCCGATGAATGTTGGATAGAGATGATTGAGGTTCACAAAATTCCGATTTTGGAGAAGTTGGGGTTATTTCTAAATGTTCAGAAACGGGAACCATCAAAACCACTCCCAAAGTGGATGCTCTATGCGCTTAAATTCAACAGAATTAAATCATGAACGCCAAAAAGAAGATTTTACTCGTAGACGATGAGATCGATATTCTAGATTTTCTTTCGTACAATTTAATTCAATCTGGATACGAGGTAAGAACAGCCATCAATGGCGAAAAGGGGGTCGAAGTTGCGCGAGCATTCAAGCCCGACCTCATCCTGTTGGACATGATGATGCCCGAAATGGATGGCGTAGAAACATGTGAGAAAATCAGAAGTATCAACGAATTAGAAAATGTAATGGTCGCATTTCTAACAGCGAGAGGAGAAGACTACAGCCAAATAGCCGGCTTCGATGCTGGTGCAGATGATTACATCTTAAAGCCGATTAAGCCAAAAGTTCTGATGAGCAGAGTCAACGCTCTGATGAAAAGAACAAATAGAACGTTGGAATCGACCACGAATAACGTGGAATATATCGAGGTTGGTGAAATTAACATTGATTTAAAAAAGTACATCGTTTCGTTTAAGCAGGCAGAAATTAATCTGCCAAAGAAAGAATTTCAATTGTTGGTTTTACTCTGTAGCCAACCCGGGGTGGTCCAAACTCGAGGAGAAATCATGGAGAAAATTTGGGGCAGTGAAGTCGTTGTCGGAGACCGAACCATTGACGTACATATAAGGAAGCTGAGGGAGAAATTCGGGGATGACTTGATTGTGACGATCAAAGGGATTGGATACAAATTAAAAACCTCTTAAATGTCCTCCGAACGCACTCCCAAAGACGTCGCCAGGCAATCCTCTGTGTTCATTGGAGTGCTCAGTTCCGTGGCTGTACTTATCGTATTGAGTGTGTCGAATTCATTGAACTTGTGGGCCATTTCCATCATCGTAGGAGTCGTCCTTGAAGAGCTTAGTTATTTTGTGATTTACAATGCGATTGAGAAGTACATCGACCACCGCATCCAAATCCTTTATAAAACAATCAGTAAAGTCAAAGGTGGTGGAGATCTGACCATCAATATGGATGAAGATGTCGTGGAGCTGGCAAATCAAGATGTCATGGAGTGGGCGGAAGGCCAAATAGAGGAAATCAATCTTCTTCGAGAAACCGATTCCTTTCGCAAGGATTTTATAGGAAACCTCGCACACGAACTGAAGACCCCTCTTTTCAATATTCAAGGATTTATCTTGTCACTCCTGGAGGGGGGGATTGACGACCCCGAGATCAATCGAAAATTTCTATCTAAAGCGGAGAAAAACATCGACAGAATGACCAGCTTACTTGAAGATCTAGACAGTATTTCGAAAATAGAATCGGGAGCGATGAACATCGAAATGGAGACTGTGGATATTGTCGAACTCAGTTCTGAAATTGCGGAGAACCTTGACCGAAAGGCAAAAGACGCCAACGTACAATTTAAGATTCGAGAAGAAGAGGAATTCAACGTCCTATGCGATCCAAATAAAATAGGTCAAGTCCTCTCTAATCTTCTCGTAAACTCAATAAATTACGGTGTAGAGAATGGCAAAACCGTGGTGAGGTTTTACGACATGGGAGACAATATTTTGATCGAGGTCGCCGACGACGGAATAGGGATTGATGAAGAGGATTTACTCCGAATTTACGAACGGTTTTACAGGGTTGACAAAAGTCGTTCGAGACATGCTGGTGGCTCAGGACTTGGACTTTCGATTGTAAAGCACATCGTGGAAGCCCACGGTGGGAACCTCCATGTTCGTTCAACGTTAGGTACAGGGACGACCTTCAGTTTTACCTTGCAAAAAGCACCCCAAGGAAAAACTTAACATTGTCTTAACCTAGAATTCATAAAGCTTGAAAACTTTTAAAGGACCTTGCGCTCGAATTATTTAAGAAGACATGGTAGCTTTATTTACGACAATCGGATTTATCCTCGCAGGATACTCAGTAATTGCAAACGACAGTGTTCAAACACTCGGAACATGGATCGCCTCAAACAGAGAACGGTTTAAGTGGTGGCAACTTTGGATTGCCGCTTCTAGCGTTCTAATTGTGACGTTGGTTTACGGATGGTACACCGGAGATGGCGATATTTCTTTCGGGCGTCTCACAAAGATTCCATACATAGAACCACAATGGTACCATGCCATGGCTCCTCTCGCTTTGGTAGTCCTCACGCGGAAAGGAATCCCTGTTTCTACATCATTCCTTGTTCTCTCAGCATTCGCATCCACGTTCGTTCTCGAAAAAATGCTCATAAAAAGCATGCTGGGCTATGGATTGGCTGCACTCGTGGCATATGTCCTTTGGCTTGTTGTGGCCCGTTTGATCGATGAGAAAGAAGACATCAGTGAAAAATACAAACCTTTCTGGAGAACATTCCAGTGGTTCAGTACAGGTTTCCTATGGTACACATGGCTGTCGCATGATGTAGCCAACATTGCCGTATTCCTCCCCCGCCAAATAGAGGCATGGCAACTCGTACTCATTATCATCTTTTTCGTCGCTGGTTTGGCAAATATTTTCTACAGTAAAGGAGGTAAAATTCAACAAATCGTTCTCGACAAACAGAGTACAAAATACGTGAGGTCTGCAACGTTAATTGACCTTGCATATGCTTTCCTTTTGCTTTATTTCAAACAGATGAACGAAATCCCTATGTCTACAACATGGGTGTTTGTAGGTCTTCTTTGTGGCCGTGAGCTTGCGCTTAATACAGGACTGACAAAAAAGGGCAACATTAAAATGATTTTCCCTATTGTGGCCAAGGATTTCCTCAAGCTCATGGTGGGACTCATGGTGAGTGTGGCAATCGTCCTAGCGATCCACTATGGAACAGACCAAAGAGAATTAAATCAAGCGGCTGCTGATAAATTAAAATTAACCGAATCGAATGAAAGCGAAATGCTTGACAATAAATCAGAAGTGGCGACTCAAGATTCAGTGAAATATAATTCTTTAGAAACATCCGATACAATACAAGAATAAATTGAAGAGACTCGGATTTCTAGACAGATATCTTACTCTTTGGATATTCCTCGCCATGGCTTTGGGCGTTCTTATTGGCGCATGGATTCCTGGCGTCTCGGATTCGATCGATCTTATCGCATACAAGGGAATAAACATTCCGATTGCAACAGGTCTCATTTTGATGATGTATCCACCTCTTGCAAAGGTGGATTACCGCACCCTCCCCGTCGTTCTGAAAGACAAAAAACTACTCTCACTTTCACTGATACTTAACTGGGTAGTCGGTCCACTTTTCATGTTTTTCTTGGCCGCATATTTCTTGAGCGACAGGCCTGAACTGATGACAGGTGTGGTATTGATAGGGCTTGCGAGATGCATCGCCATGGTTCTTGTTTGGAACGACTTGGCTGACGGAGACAGCACCTATGGGGCAGCATTGGTGGCCCTTAACTCTCTTTTCCAAGTCTTCACATTCAGTTTTTATGCGTGGTTCTTTTTGACCATTTTACCAACCTGGATAGGCTTGGGAAGTATTCTTGTTGACGTCCCATTCACGATGGTCGCAACGAACGTGGGCATCTATTTAGGCATCCCCTTTGTCCTTGGGATTGGAGGCCGAGTGGTTCTCATACGTTTAAAAGGGTTGTCATGGTATACTGACACGTACCTCCCGCGTATCGGACCGCTCACTTTAATTTCACTCCTGTTCACAATCGTTTTGATGTTCAGTCTTCAGGGCGCTCGGATTTTAGACCAAACCTCTGACGTTCTTCTGGTTTCAATACCCCTCCTACTCTACTTCTTCGGAATGTGGTTACTCAGCTATTTTGCTGGGATGAAATTGGGAGTCGATGAACCCAGAAATCGCGCTGTTGCATTCACTGCAGCCGGCAACAACTTTGAGCTTGCGATCGCGGTTGCGATCGGCGTCTTCGGTCTTCACTCCTCAGAAGCATTTGTAGGGGTCATAGGCCCATTAATTGAGGTTCCCGCCCTCCTGCTCCTTGTTCAGTTTTCAAAACGACTCTCAAGGCACAAGACCTGATTGCGTTTATTGTTGCAACATTCCTGTCCCAGCGCCATTCACAAAAGGATTTGACGCGCGTTCTTTCCCGATTGAAGTCGGTCCACCATGACCGGGATATACAATGTAATCGTCTTCTAAACTGAACAACTGCTCAGTGATACTTCGCGCAAGAACATCCGGATTTCCGCCAGGAAGATCCGTGCGGCCAATACTCCCCTCAAAGAGAACATCACCACCTACAACGAATTTGTGTGCATGGCAAACAAAAACCACATGCCCTTTGCTATGTCCAGGGGCCAATCGAATCTCGAGTTTCATATCTCCACACGCAATCTCAGAACCTTGGCCACCCAAGTCCATTCCCCGTGTGGGCAGCTCATCCATATCTACCCCATAAAGCTTGGCTGAAATAGGTGCCTGAGTCCAGGTCGTTTCATCAGTCGGATGTAACCTGGGACCACAGCCAAATTTATCTGACACCCAAGCTGTACCCATGACATGGTCCAAATGAGCATGCGTAAGAAGGCATTGGGTGACGACGACCCCAAGTTTTTTACAAGTCTCCTCGAAGTGAAATCTCTCTTCGTGCGAACTCATGCCGGGGTCGAAGACCGTTGCTTGGCCATTGCCGTGATCTAGCAAATAAGTTTGCTCACTAAAAGCATTGAATCTGAAGGAGTGAATATGGTTCATGAAATATGAAGGAAATGATCTATTTAGGGCGTAATTTCGGTTAGCATGAGTACAAAACTCACATCTAAATTGATGATTCTCTTATTTGGAGGGTTAATGCTTTGTAACCAAACAGTTACCGCTCAATTTTACGATGGGCTACAAGTGGAGTTTGGGAAAAATAGAATCCAGTACAGGGATTTTATTTGGCAATATCATACTGTGGGGCACTTTGAAATTTACTTTTATCAAGGTGGTCAAGAACTTGCTGGAGCGATTGCTGGAATCGTAGAAGAAACCGCAAAGGAATTGACCCCCTATTTCGGCAACAAATTAGAAGGGCCTATTCAAATACTCGTCTACAACAACATTGCAGAATTTAGACAAAGCAATCTGGGTGTGTTGTCCTTTGAAGAAGAGGCTGTAAACATCGGCGGGACTGCAAAAATTGTCGGCAACAAACTCTTTTTATATGGGCGAGGCGACCGCGCTGGTTTAGAAAGTGATCTGAAGGGTGGGCTGGCAAAAATCGCGCTTCAACAAACGATTTATAGTGGCAGCTGGAAAGATGCCTTGAAAAACTCGAGTATGTTGCAAATTCCTGAGTGGTTTGAAGAGGGGCTGGTAAGTCATCTCTCTTGGAAAAAATCGGCTCGAGCAAACATGTATGCATTTGATGCCGCCAGGTCTGGCGCGCTCGCGAACATTGACCGCAGTGAAGGCGAGGAAGCAGGAGAACTCGGAAGTGCGGTTTGGGATTACATCGCCAATGTCTATGGCGTTCCTGCGATTGCAAATGTTTTATATATGATACGAATAAGTCGTAGCGTTGAGGGGGGATTCCGGTTTGCGACTGGTCTGAGTTTGCCTCAGCTCATGTCTGAAGCGATCGAGTATCAGAAACGCCAAACCCCCATTAATTACGACAAAGATCTTCCCACAAACGCGGGACGGAAAAATTTTCGCGCTGCGTTAAAAGACGGAGGAGAGATCCCTTTCAAGCTCAAAAAGCGATATGATTATCTCTCCATCAGTCAGTCCCCTGACGGGAAGAATGTTGCATTCATTACTGACGAGAGAGGACAATGGAAGGTTTGGACTTGCGAAGTAGCGGCAGGGAGCAATGTTGTAAGAAGAGCCAAACACGGACACAAACTAGATTTGTTAAAAAGTGATTTGTTGCCTTTAATTGCTTGGCATCCCGACGGGACTCAGTTTACCTATTGCATCATTCAAAAGGGCCAACCCGTTCTTGTGACCGTCCGATTGGACGATAAAAAGGCCATTGAAAAAGAACTATTCAAGATAGACGAAGTGCTCTCTATGGACTACGCTCCCGACGGAAGAAGCATTGTTTTTTCTGGCATGACAAATGGAAGATCTGATCTCTACATCTACCGAATTATTGGGAATCTCCAAGAACCACTTTGGAGAGACCGGTTTGATGATTTAAATCCAAGATATACTGCGGACGGAAAATCTATCATTTTTTCTTCAAACAGAATGGATGAAACCCTTCGCGATGACAGGGAGAACATTCCATTTGCTGCTCCCTTGGATTTATTCCTATGCCATTTAGATGACGATGAACCTCGATTAGAACGACTTGTCAGCACGCCCAACGTAGATGAACGATTTCCAATACCGCTTCCAAATGACGAATTTATCTACCTTTCTGAGTACCGGGGGGGACGTCAAGAATACAACTGGGGATGGGCTGACAGCACCATTCTGAGCATAGACACCATTGTCAAGTACAGATATTTTTTCGACACCCGAGTCCTCAATGAGCTTGACGTTCCCATTTTAAGCATGCATTGCGATACTGCAAATGGGATTTGTTATGGTTTGACTGAAATACTCCAACACTCCTATAGAACCAAACTCGGGAAGATGCCCAAAACTGAGGAAAGATCCGCACAAAAATTCCAATCTATAAGAAGTGATGAAGACGGAAATGGGGTGCAAGATTTCGTATCTCCTGATTGGTCAATCACCTATGAAGATACCGAAGCAGACATCAGGGAGTATCAATTTGAATTCGAGAAACGTATCGCAAAAACGAAAAAAGAAATTCTTGATCAAGATCCTGTGAAGACGATTGAGACATCAACCACAACGCTTAAACCAAAAAACTACAGATTAAATTACGCCTTGCAGAAACTGCAAAGCCAAGTGAGCAATGCCTTTCGCTCGCAGTTCTACAGAACATACGACGGCTCCGTCTCTTTCCTTCCGGGATTAGGGAACGCCACAGAAATCCGAATTTGTGATTTGTTTGAAGACAAGCATATTATCGGTGGTTACAACATCTCTACAAATTTAAACAACAGCATGTTAGGCGTGGCCTACTACAACTTAGAGGGCAGAGTCGATAAAATGTTCTCCATTCAACGACAAGGAACAACTTCATTGGAACCAAACAGTTTTAATCTTGTGGAAAGTCAATCACATTTCGCCAGATATCGTTTTTCATATCCAATAGATGAGGTGAGAAGCTTGAGGGCTGGAATCGGACTTCGCCTAGACAGAGCTGTGACGCAAGGAACTGAAATGTTCAGTTTAACAACCCCAAATCGATGGACAGAACAAGTAGGTCTATCTGTAGCGTGGGTTCACGATGACACAAGAATACCCACGCTTAATATTCGAGAAGGATTAAGAGCAAAAGTGTGGGCTGAATACTACCTAGATGGATTCGACAGCAGCTTCGGAACCGTCGGATTTGATGTGCGGAGATATTTCAAAATATATGCAAACGCAATCCTTGCAATCAGGGCCGCAGGCAATTGGTCGATCGGAGAAAAGAAATTACTTCACCTCTTAGGTGGGACAGACAACAGCCTCCTGACCGCCAGCAACAATTACGCATCCCCAATTGACCAAAACCAAGCGTATACATACCAAACAAACATTACGCCTCTCAGAGGATTTGCAAGCAACGCACGAAACGGGACGAACGCTGCGATCATCAATGCAGAAATACGCATCCCTATTTGGAGCACTGTTTTTTCTGAACCAGCAAAATCGGACTTGCTGAGACATCTTCAAGTGATCTTTTTCTCGGACGTCGGTTCTGCATGGGTCGGACCGCATCCATATTCCGATGAAAACACATTTAATACGACCACCTTTGAAAACAACCCGATTACGGTAACGATAGAGAACAATAGAGAACCGATCGTGTATGACTTCGGGTTTGGAGTAAGGTCGCGTCTACTGGGATACTGGGTCAGTACCGATTGGGGATGGGGAGTTGACAATGGCATGATGATGCCCAAACGATTCACTTTGAGTTTAAACTTTGATTTCTAATTGAGTATTTAATAAATTAGCAATCCATGGAACTCTCTACTTTATTTATTCTACTTACAATCGGAGTTTTAGCTGGGATTGCCAGCGGATTTGTAGGGATAGGCGGCGGGTTAATTATTGTGCCTGCCTTGATTTATTTCTTGGATTTAGACCAACACACTGCGCAAGGAACCTCACTTGCCCTCATGCTACCCCCTATCGGAATACTTGCGGCAATGCAATATCACAGTGAGGAACACGTCGAATGGACGTATTCAGCGATCATTGCTGTGACATTTATTTTGGGTGCATGGCTCGGCAGTAAGTGGTCGTTAAAACTTCCTACATCTATGGTCCGATTGGTTTTTTCCGCAATTCTTTTTTACGCCGCGATTGGCATGGCTGTGAAGGCTTTTCGTGATATTTTCCCAGGAAATGGAACTTAAA
>Ga0115005_10000833_pt1 | contig 24104 bp, 19 predicted proteins | sample ArcOceMetagenome_FD_87163 | JGI IMG/M metagenome (GOLD analysis project Ga0115005, IMG submission 87163) | Marine eukaryotic phytoplankton communities from Arctic Ocean - Arctic Ocean - Greenland ARC118M Metagenome | ecosystem: Environmental > Aquatic > Marine > Oceanic | place: Arctic Ocean...
AGTTGATGAAGCTTCCGATGAAGAAGTTGAAGAAGACGACGACGAAGAAGTTAAAGAAAACTTTGACTTAGACGAGTTTGAAGTCGAAGCTGATCCAATGGATGTAGGCGGCGATGCAACTGACGAATTAGAAAAAGATCTAGACGGCGATAGTGATGACGACGACGATGACGCACCAGAAGGTGATGTTGAAGATCGTGTTGAAGACCTAGAAGACGCACTAGACGAACTAAAAGCAGAATTTGAAAAAATGATGTCAGGTGACGAAGGCGAAGACGACGGCGAAGAAGCTGACGACGATGCTGAAGGCGGCGAAGAAGATGATGCGGGCATGCCAGATTTAGGTATGGACGACGAAACTGAAGAGTCTGCAGGCGAAGAGCCTTTCCAGGCAACAATTACACCTTTATCAGCTGGTGAGCAAATGCGTGAATACGTAGAAAAAGTATCAGCTAAAATGGGCGACAACGGAGCAAACACTAAAAGTTCAGTTGCAGGCTCAAATAACATGGGCGGCACAGCAGGCAACTTAGTACAAGGTACTGAAGAGTCAGGTGGCGAGCATGCTGGTCTAGGCGATATGAACGCTAAGGACCAAGACGGCGGCAATGTAAATGTACCAGGCGGAAAAGCTTCTAAATCTTTAAAAGCAGCTCCAGGCCACGGTGCAGAGAAAAAAGGCAAGCCAGAAGCAGCAGCTGACAAGTCATCGCTTATCGGCAGCAAGTAAGTTAAGGAAGACTGAATGATACAGCTACAAGAGAACTTGACATTTGACCAGGCGAAGATGGTAGTCGAATCTTCCACTGAAGGTAAAGACCTTTATTTAAAAGGTATTATTATCCAAGGTGGAATTCGAAATGCTAATCAGCGAGTGTATCCTGTAAATGAAATTGGCAGGGCTGTCAAAACTCTCAACGATCAAATCACTGGAGGATATAGCGTTCTCGGAGAAGTTGATCATCCAGATGGACTTAACGTTAACCTTGACCGGGTATCGCACATGATTACGGAAACGTGGATGGAAGATGCAAATGGTTATGGAAAAATGAAGATATTACCGACCCCTATGGGACAACTAGTTAAAACAATGCTTGAGAGCGGAGTTAAACTAGGTGTTTCGTCTAGGGGATCGGGTAATGTTTCAGAAGACGGAAGCGGCGAAGTTTCCGACTTCGAAATAATTACGGTAGACGTAGTAGCACAACCAAGTGCTCCAGGCGCTTACCCGACTCCGATATACGAGCACCTAATGAATGCACGTGGCGGAATGAAGGCATACGAAATGGCACAGGCAACAAGACACGATCCAAAGGCACAGAAGTATCTAAAGGAATCGCTAATAAATATTATTAGCAAACTCCAATAAACTAGGAGAAGAAAGTATGATAGATGCACTAAAAACACTTTTTGAAAATGACGTGGTATCATCTGAAATCAAGGCTGAGATTGAAGAAGCATGGAATAGCAAGATTCAGGAAAACAAAATGCAGGCAACTGCTGAGTTACGTGAAGAATTTGCTACAAAGTATGAACACGATAAAGAGACTATGGTCGAAGCTATCGATAACATGCTGTCTGAGCGACTTCAAGAAGAAATTGCAGAGTTTGCTGACGACCGCAAACAACTTGCAGAAGCAAAAGCGAAGTATGCTGTTGCACAACGTGAGAATGCAAACTTACTCAAAGGTTTTGTTGCTGAGCAATTAGTAAACGAAATCAAAGATTTACATGAAGACAAAAAGGTTATGGCTGATAATTATGCCAAACTAGAAGAGTTTATTGTAGATGCCTTGGCTAACGAAATATCCGAATTCCAAGAAGACAAAAAAGACTTAGCCGAAACCAAGGTACGCCTTGTACGTGAAGCTAAGAACCACTTTGCTAAAGTTAAGAAAAACTTTATCGAAAGAAGTGCTACAGCAGTATCTGAAATGGTTGGTAAATCACTGAAAGGTGAAATCCACGCATTGAAAGAAGATATTGACACAGCACGAAAAAATGACTTCGGTCGTAAAATCTTCGAAAGCTTTGCTTCTGAATATGGTACTAGCTACCTAAATGAAAATTCAGAGACTGCTAAACTAATTAAAGTTGTGGACATGAAAAACAAGCAACTTGACGAAGCGAAACAGTTTGTAAAGAAGGCGAAAGCAATCGCTGAATCAACACACGCAGATAAAAAGCGTATTGTTGAAGCAGCAACAAGAAAAGACTTAATTAGCGATTTACTTGGGCCATTGGCAAAAGATCAACGCGAAATTATGACAGATTTACTGGAATCAGTTCAGACCGTGAAATTAAGAACACAGTTTGACAAATACCTACCAGCGGTAATCGACGGTAATACTCCAGCTAAGAAGGCTAAATTAACAGAAGGCACTGAAGTAACAGGCAACAGAAAACAAACTACAACTAGTTCATCACAGCAAGCAAGCGTAGATACGTCAAGCGACAACGTCGTTGACATCAAACGTTTAGCTGGTTTAAATTAAGGAGATAATTATGTCAGAACTACTAGAAAGCCGCTGGCAGGATACGAAAACTGCACTTTTGGAAGGCCTACAAGGCAACAAAAAAGGCGTAATGGCTACCACTTTAGAAAATACCCGTAGGTATTTGTCTGAAACAGCCGTTGCAGGTACAACATCCGCCGGTAATGTCGCAACTCTTAACAGAGTTATCCTACCCGTCATCAGACGTGTAATGCCAACCGTTATTGCTAACGAATTAGTTGGTGTTCAGCCTATGACAGGTCCTGTGGGTCAAATCCACACGCTACGTGTTCGTTATTCGGATACGTTCAACGCAGGTGCATCAGGTGCAACTGCTGGTGAAGAAGCACTTAGCCCGTTTAAAATTGCTGAGTCTTATTCAGGTACAACTGCTGGAGTAGCTGCTAACACAGCCGTTCTAGAAGGTGCAGCTGGTAATAAGCTTTCGATCCAAATCTTAAAGCAGACAGTTGAAGCGAAAACTCGTAAGTTGAGTGCTCGTTGGACTTTTGAAGCTGCTCAAGATGCACAATCAATGCATGGCATTGACGTTGAAGCAGAAATTATGGCTGCTTTAGCACAAGAAATTACAGCTGAAATTGATCAGGAAGTAATTTCGAGTCTAACTACTCTTGCTGGTACAGCAGGACAAACTTATGACCAAGCAGCGGTATCTGGTACTGCTACTTTTGTTGGTGACGAGCATGCTGCTTTAGCTGTTCAAATCAACAGAGTATCAAACCAAATCGCTCAGCGTACACGTAGAGGCGCAGGTAACTGGGCTGTTGTTAGTCCTTTTGCACTAACAATTCTACAGTCTGCTACAACTTCAGCGTTTGCAAGAACAACTGAAGGCACTTTTGAAGCTCCAACTAACACTAAGATGGTTGGTACTTTGAATAATGCAATGAAAGTATATGTTAACACATATGCTGCAGACAACGCTAACATCGTTGTTGGTTACAAAGGCTCTAGCGAGTCTGATGCGGCAGCATTCTATTGCCCATACATTCCGCTAATGTCCTCAGGTGTAGTACTGGATCCAGGTACATTTGAGCCAACAGTAAGCTTTATGACACGTTACGGTTATGTGGAGTTAAACAACACAGCATCGTCACTTGGTAATGCAGCTGACTATCTTGGTGCAGTAGCTATTACTTCAGGAAACGTTAGCTTTAGCTAATATTACACTGTAGTAAGACTAATTAAAATAGGTCCTTTAGGGGGCCTATTTTTTTGACTTGTGTTTCACTTTGATAAATACATTGTCAAAGAGAAGAACCTCGATGATGAGGACTTATGCGGACCCGCCGTGTAGACCTAGAACGTCAACTTATTAAGGAGAAAAACAATGGGAAGACCAATTAATAAAAAACATATCGGAGACGGTACAGGAAAGATTCAAGTAACAGCAGTGAGATTCGCAGCCGGCGCAGAAATAGCAGCGGCAACAGAGTCACATATTGTGTCACAGCGTTCAACTAACAAGTTTAACGTTACTGACGGAACCAAGACTGAAGTTTGTACACTAGTTAACAAAACACCTGGAGCGTTAGCTGCAAGTGAATTTTGCATTAACGTTGCAGACAGTGCAGGTGTTACTAAGCAGGTTACTAAACTTCGCAACAGAACAATGCAAGTTGAAGGTAACTCAAGTGCTAAGTGGGCCAGAAGTGCCACAGGTACTTCAACAGCAGTTGAAAAACCAATTACAGGCGCAACAGCAGCTAACCCAGTTGTTATTACATCTAACGGTCACACCCTTGCAAACGGAACTAAAGTTTCGATTCGCGGAGTAGTTGGCATGGTAGAGCTTAACATTGAAACTGCATACACTGTAGCTGCAACTGCAACAAATACTTTTGCACTAGCAGGAGTTGACGGTAGTGGATTTACTGGTTATACATCAGGTGGCGTAGCAACAGCTGCAGCTACTACAGCTGGCAGTATTGTAGTAGACGCTCAAGCATCGTAATAGGATATAACTAATGTCTAAGTATGTAAATGTACCATCAGGAAATTATAGTCTCGCTGTACAAAACAGCGGAACTATTACACTCAATACTGGTCCTCAAGTAGGATCAGTAATAATTACGGGTGACTTAACTGTGCAAGGTAGTACTACTACAGTTACTTCAGAGAATTTAGAGATTAAAGATAATATCTTAACACTAAATTCAGGAGAAACTGGAACAGGTATTACACTTGACGATTCAGGTTTAGAAATGGATCGTGGTACATTTGTTAATGCATTATTCACATTTAATGAAAACATTCAATGGTCAGATCCTGTAACGGATACTACAAAAACCGGCGGCTTTGTTTTTAAAGATGCAAATAATGCGTTAATAGGTATTAGGACTAATAACATCAATACTGGTGGCGGTGATTTATATTTAATAAACGCCGGCACTGGTACTGTTAGTGTTACTGGTACAGTAGATTACGAAGCTAACGTTTCAGATGACGACGATCTTACTAATAAAAAATATGTTGATGATGCTATTACTAATGCGTTTAGTACTGTTAATATATCTACAATTGGACAAGGTAGTGTAGGAACACAAACAGCTATTGCTATTGCAGACGTAGATGTTTCTGGAGTACCTAGTTATATTGATTTCGCTATTGACGGTGTTGCTAATACTAGACTTTATGAAGATAGACTTGAACTACCAGAGGTTAGAATAGTAGGTTCACTGATTGAAACTACTTCTAGTAACCAAGACATGATTATTAGTTCTCCAGGAACTGGTGTAGTACAAGTTGATGATACTCTGCATATAAGACAAGCAGTATCAACTCCAACAGCACCTGCAGATGGAAACAAACTTTATATGGCTACTGAAGCGTATGGACAAACAGGAATGTTTTTCGTAAATGCACAAGGTACTAGGGATGAACTAATAAGTAAGAATAGAAGCATACTTTATAGTATGATATTTTAGGAAAAAACATGGCAATTATATCCGCACAAGTAAAAACAACAAACACTGACATACTAGACCCAACTGGTGTAGGTTCGCCTGCAGGCGCAGTACCAACTGGAAAAACGTATGCAATTACAAATATGATAATTTGCAATAACAGCACAAGTGCTGCTGCAACACTTGATATTCATTTAGTTAAGAGCGGTACAGCACTGTCTAATGCAGTAACAAGAATAGCACATGACTTATCGTTACCAGCAAAAGAAACATTTACATTTGACACTGAAAAAATTATTTTAGATCAAGGTGATAAAATTGTGCTTATTGGCTCGCCCGACATTGGAGCAGGATTATCTAATTTGTCTGCAACTGTAAGCTATTTGGAAGTCTAAAAATGAGATTCCTTAAACAACAAAGTACTAACACACGTGGCACAATTGGCACTGGTATTAGATACACTACTAATAATCAAGCAGTTATTGATGGAACAGAAGCAATTGTTGTACCAATAGGAACAACAGGCCAACGCCCGTCATCGGCTATTAATGGACAAATTCGATATAACACAACAAACAATGAGTTTGAAGTTTATGAGAATAATGAGTGGAAGAATTTAAGATACGCTGAACCAAACCCAGTTGGAATTACTCAACAAAATGTAGGCACAGGTGATGGCTCAGAAACTACATTTGGACCATTAGCAAGTGGAGATCCAGATTATCCAGTTCCGGCAGCTGCACAAAATGTTTTAGTATTAATAGAAAACGTTTTTCAAATTAGTACAACAAACTATACACTTGTACAAAATCCAAGTTCAGGGCCAGGAGCACCTTATGCTACAGGCTATTACATTGTTTTTGGAACAGCAGTCCCAACCGGCAAACCAGTAACAGTTATACATAACTTCGATAAGTAATTCCTATAAATATAGTATAGGAGTTAATAATGGCGCTAGGTAGAATTGGTGGAGGCGTTCTAAAAGATAATTTAGAACGCAACGGATCAAACTTAAATTTTAAAAATACAAGCGGTGCTGTTGCATTACTCCATCTTGACGTTGTAAATTCAAGAGTTGGAATTAATACAGAATCTGCAGCATCTGGTTATTCACTAACATTACCGACTCCTTTATACACACAACATTTTAATGCAGACTATGTTAATACCCAAAACTGGACTATTGATACTAGCAGGATATATCAAAATAGCGGAGATATAAATCTTAGCGGAGCAAACAGTGTATTCCTTTCTGGACTACTAACAGACAACTTAACAGTTAGACAGAATACAATTAGATCTAATCAATCTAATGAAACTATCAGTTTAGAGCCTAGTGGAACAGGAACAGTTGAAATATTTTCAGATTGGAATTCAACTGGTGATATACATGCAAGCGGAAATATAACCTTCGGTGGTGACTTAGTATTAGGTGACGATGACGATGACACAGTTACTTTTCAAAGCGATGTAAATAGTCATATACTTCCTGATGTTAATGATGTATCGGAATTAGGTGCGTCTAGTAAAAACTGGAATGAGTTACGTGCATCTACATTAAACTCTGCATCTGTTGCAACGCCAGGACTTAATGTTAATACAAATGTAATAACAGCAACCCAACTTAATACTAATTTAAACTTATCTCACACAGTTAGTGGTAAAACAGTTGACGCTAATTTAGTACTACTTAAAAATGGCACTATATCAACCACAGGAATAACTTTAGGATTTGATGTAACAAATGAGTTAAGTATTATATCAACTACAGCATTAACTCTACCAATAGGTGATAGTTTAGCTCGCCCTACTACTGAAGGCGGACTTAGATTTAACAATGCTACAACTTTGTTTGAAGGCAGAGCAGATACAGGATATATGCCACTAGGAGGAGTATACTCAGATGATAGTCAAACTAGTTTAACTGCTCACCCTACTAATGATACTATACTATTTCGTGCAAACAACACTACTTCTGGAGTAGTAAACTCAACAGGAATAGAGCTAAATGCGTTACAAGTTGGTGACGTTAATTTTAACGGAAGTACTCTTACTACTACAACAACTGATACTAATCTAAACTTAGTACCAGCAGGAACTGGAAAAATAGTTATTGATAATATTACTTTTAATAGTGATGGTACTATTACTAATACTACTAATACTGTATTAACTATTGATCCTACAGGACAAGGCTATCATAAAGTATTAGGAACTAACGGAGTTGTAATTCCTTATGGTACTGACGGCGAACGCTGGGCTGCACCTGCAATAGGTGATACTAGATGGAATACTGATTTGTCAATTTTAGAAACTTGGAACGGCACACAATATATTGGTTCAGCAGGAGCCAGCGGCACAGTTACCGCAGAATACGCTGCTGATCTCTTCTTACAGTATACAATTATACTAGGTTAATTAATCCCCCATTTCGATAAATACTATTGCTGCAACGTATGACCTTACATGCAGTGACACACTGTGGTTAACCAGCAAAGAGCCCTTAGGGGATGAGAGTTTGGCTAGAGGGACAGGATCCCCGTATTGAGGAGAGAAGATGGCTATTGGTCGCATTAGTGGTCCGCTCTTAAAAGCAAATCTACTTCGTGAGGGAGTAAACTTAGCTTTTGAGACAGATTTACTATATCTAGATGTTAATAACAGCCGCGTTGGTATCAACAACGCAAGCCCCCAATACGATTTAGATGTTACAGGAACAACCAGAACACCCGGTCTACAAGTTAGTGGAACTGCTTCTATTGGCAATGTACAATTTAGTGGAAGTACAATTAGTACAACCGCTAATACACTTGTATTAGGAACAGCAGACAACGTTGTTTATAACAAACGATTAACTATTGACACAATTGATATTACAGATAATATCATTTCAACAAACGCATCTAATGCAAATATAGAATTTGTTCCGAACGGTACTGGTACTGTTGAAATAATCGGAAACACAAATGTTCACGGAAATATTACAGCAACAGGAAATATTACAGCAAATGGTAATATTACTATTGGTGATGCTGATACTGACAACGTAACATTTAATGCTGACGTTGCAAGTAACATTATACCAGATACTACTAACACATATAATTTAGGGTCTGCTACAAAGAAATGGAATAATGCATATATTAATGATGCTATAGTTACACAAGCAAACGTAGGTGACATAAACATTGGATCATCTACTATACAAACATCAGTTTCAAATGCAAACTTAGAGTTACGTGCAAATGGCACAGGTAGTATAGTAGTAGATGATTTAAGTTTTAAAAATGCAGTAATTACAAGTACAGGCGACCTTACACTTGCTCCTGCAAACGGAAATGTAAGTATAACAGGAACAGGATCATTAAAACTTCCTGCTGGTACAACAGCTCAACGTCCGACCGCTGCCCCTGGTAAATTAAGATATAACAGTGATACAAACAGCTTTGAAGGATACAATGGTTCTAACTGGATTGTACTTAACGGTGTGCAAGACCTTGATGGCAATACTAATGTTACAGCAGAATTAACACCTGGTGCAAATGACGATACTATAAGATTTAATGTTGCTGGTAGTACAATAGTAGATATCACTAGCACACGTTTAAATGCTCCAAAAGTAACTGTAGATGACATAGTAATTAATGGAAGTACTGTTAGTACTATTACTGCTAATACAGATTTAAACTTAGATGCAAACGGCACAGGTAGCGTAGTATTTGATAGTACGCTAAGTATTAAAGACAACACTATAACAAACTTAACTAATAATGGAATAACTACTTTTGCCCAAAGCGGCTCAGGCTATTTAAAATTTGCAGGAACAGGTGGATTTGTTATGCCTGTAGGAACATCAGCACAACGTCCTGCAGCAGTTGAAACCGGAATGATGAGATATAATACAGAAGAATCAAGAGTAGAAGTTTATGACGGATCGTGGGGATCAGTTGCTGGCGCAGGTGCAGGTATTTCTCAAGGCGATGCTGAAAATATTGCATTAGAATTAATCATAAGTTTAGGATAATAGAATGGCAACAACGTTTAGAAATAAAGTAGTAAAAGATATTGGAACTATGAAAATAGTTGCAATAACAACTAACGGTAGTACACGCTCAACGATTATTGGAATTAGCCTAGCAAATACAACTAGGAGTGCAGTAAGTGTAAGCATACTAATTGGTGACGATGCAAGCAGTGAAGGGTATTATTTAAAAGATGTATTCTTGCCACCTAACTCAACACTAAAACCGTTAGGACCGGCAGAGAAATTAATTTTAGCACCAACTAACACATTACTATTGCAGTCAAACAAAGAAAACTCAGTTGATGCTGTTATAAGTTACGTAGACATTGTTTAAGGAAAAGTAAATGGCATATATAGGAACATCACAAGAACAATATTTCCTACAAAATGGGGATAGATATTTTTACGGTTTGCGTAGGACTGATAACGGTGAATTATTTTTATCTAAAATAGATCAACTAGATCAAGACGATATGGTACAGATTAATAAGATTGGTGATCCTACACAAAACTTTCCTAACTTTGAACAAGGGCAACAGTTTTTTGAAGGTAGAGATTACGTACATAATTTAGTGTATGAAAATCTTAATTACGAACAATTTAAGCACGATGACAGAGACATGTTTTATTATGTTAATGATGAAGGTGAACTATGTCTAAGAGTTAACGAAGACCACACTTATGATGATGGCTCATCATCAAGCGGCGAAACAGTATACTAGGTAGGAAAAACTAATGGCAGAATTTAACATTGAAAGAATTAGGTTTAGATGGAAAGACATCTGGGCTATTTCTACTCCGTACATAAAAGATGATATTGTTATCTATCAAGGTAAATCATTTGTTTGTTTGATTGGACATACTTCATCAGGTGAAGTTAGTGGTGGATTTTATACAGCCCTAGAACATGCAAATCCTAAATGGGAATTGCAACTTGATGGATTTGTTTGGCGCGGGGATTGGGTTAACCAAACTTATTACAGCACTGGCGAAATGGTTAAATGGGAAGGATATATTTATAGATGTATCACTGCCCACACGTCAAATGTTGTTACATCACAAGGTGTGCATACAGATTACTCAAAATGGACTATTGTTGCATCTGGTGACAAATGGCAAAATGCATGGCAACAAAACTTTTTTTACGATCTAGGTGACGTAGCTATATATAACGGTATAACATATCGTTGTATTGCAAAACATAATTCAGCAGCCACGTTTGCACTTGGACTAGAAGACGATCAAGCGTCATGGGAAATAGTAACACGTTCTGACAATTGGAGAACAGATTGGACTGTAAGCACAAGATATGTTCTCGAAGATGTTGTAAAGTATAACGGTACTGTTTATCGCTGTACAACACATCACGAATCAGCAGCAACTCCTGCACTTGGGCTAGAAGCAGATCAATCTAAGTGGGAACAAGTAATTGATGGTATTGAATACAGATCGACTTGGGCTGCAGGTATTAGATATATAAAAAATGACTTAGTTAAATACGGCGAAACAGTATGGAAATGTACTACTGGTCACACTTCTGAAACATTGTTTAGAACCGATCAAGCATCATCATATTGGACAGCATGGCTTCCAGGGTTTGGTTATGAATTAGTTTGGTCCGAAGCTATAGAATATCAAAGAGGCGATATTGTACTCTACGGCGGCTATGTGTACACTTGTTTAGAAAACAATTTAAATAGTGTTCCTAGTGTAAATGGAATTGTACAAAATACAGGTAACTGGGAACTATTAAAACAAGGTTATAAACACCAAGGTTATTACGCACACGCTTCGTCATACAAAACTGGTGATGTAGTTAGATTGGGCGGATATCTTTATATTTGTATAACTGATGCTCAAGGTTACTATCCAGATACTTCAAATAGATGGCAAATATTAGTTCCAGGACACCAATGGAAAAGTGACTGGGTTGACAATGTAGAATACTTTATTGGTGATATTGTAACGTATGACTCTACTGCTTATTACTGCATATTCCATCATGTCGGAACTGAATCAGACAACCGCCCAGACTTAGATGAAGCTAACGAGAATGAAAACTATTGGGAAGTAATGCTTCAAGGTGTTGCTGGTAACGTAACAACCACTGATGGTGATATTCGTGTAAGAGACTCTAGTCAAACTGAACGACTAGCAATAGGAACCCCAGGTAGCGTACTTAAAAATGTTGGTGGAGACACGATATGGCAAGACTTTGGTCCAGCCGCAAAAGTGTATTTTGTTAGTCCAGGTGGATCCGATGTTGCATCTGCTGGAACAACATCTAATGGTCCGTTCCAAACAATAAAATATGCATGCGATTATATTCTAGCTGATGAAGAAAATAGAACACCTGCAACAGTTTTTATTACGTCAGGAACTTATAACGAAATTCTTCCAATACAAATTCCTAAAAATACGGCATTAGTGGGCGACGAATTACGAAGTGTTACAGTACAGCCTGCTGCATCATACGAAGCAAATAATATGTTTTATGTTAGAAACGGATGTGGCATTCGAAATATGACGCTCAAGGGGTTAGTTGGAACGTTAGGTACTGACAACGCATACGGAACTAAACGCCCGACAGCAGGGGCGTTTGTAAGTTTAGATCCAGGTACAGGCGTAGGTGATACTAGCGTACATATTACAACTAAGTCTCCATATATACAAAATGTATCAACATTTGGTGAGAGTTGTATAGGTATGAAAATTGACGGTGCATTACATAATTCAGGAAACAAATCAATTGTTGCTAATGACTTCACACAAATTATAAGTAACGGCATTGGCATTTGGGCATCAAACAACGGTAGATCAGAACTTGTTAGTGTATTCACTTACTACTGTCATATTGGGTACTTGTCAGACGCAGGCGGCAAACTTAGAGCTACTAACGGAAACAACTCCTACGGATTGTACGGATCTGTCGCTGAAGGATTTGATACAGCTGAAACAGTAATAACTGGAAAAATAACTAACAGAGCTGACCAAGCAACAGCAAACGCTCTTACTGACGATGTAAATAAAATTTTAGCATTAGAATATGCTAACGCAGGTACAACTTATACTCCAGGCAGTTCAGCTGTAACATTCTCAGGACAAGGTACAGGTGCAGCAGCAACATACCAAGAAACTAGAGATGATGGAATTTACGAAGTTAGATTAATGGATCCAGGTGATTCAAGTCTCGCTGGCGGCAACAACTATCAGTACAAACTTAACTATGCACAGGCCGGAAACGCAACTTATATTCAGTTAGCAGCTGCTGACACTGATGGAACTAATGCAAAGTATGCAGGACTAAGGATTTATATTAAATCAGGAGACGGAGTTGGGCAATACGGATATATTTCTAGTTATGACCCTGTTTCAAAAATAGCACAAGTTAGTAGAGATTCTGATGATGCTCAGGGATGGGATCACGTTAAGCCAGGTTGGCCTATAGTAGACCAAATAACAACTTCATCGCAATACAGTTTAGAGCCAAGAGTAACAGCTAGTGATCATACATATGTAGCTACATCAGCAACTGCTCCGAGCAATACTAATTGGTCGCATGTAGTTTGGTTTCCAGCAGGCAACTGTTGGGTTACATTTACTGAAGGGACTACAGTATACTCATCGCACTCAACAGATGGCTTAACATGGAGTGCACCGGTAACTAGATTAGCTAACCACACTGTTACAAAAGTAATATCAGATACTAACGGAAGTAGAGTACTTATTTGTACAACCAACGGTGTGTATGGATTTAATACAGCAAATATATCTAATACTAATGTATGTGGATCAATTAATGCACCCTTTAATACTGTTGATGTTAAAGGCGCAGCGATTAGAGAAGCCACGCAAATTCTTATATACGCTTCAGGTACACATCAACTTTCACGTACTGCTAATTTAAATACAATATCTACTGCTTCTGTTATAGGTGCTTCGGCTGGTGCAACACATGTGTATAAAAAAGTTGCATATGGAGCAGGAATTGGAAGTGCTTCTGACGGAGCATTTGTTGCTATCAACGAAGGTACATCAGGCGGTACAGCAGTTAGTAATACACTTGGAGCAACATTTTACCAGTTCAATGCTGGAGCAGCAAATAGATTACCAGTAGGATATACTGATATAGTATTTGGTAATGGTAGATTTGTTGCAATAGATCCAGGCGATGGCAGTTCATTAACAAAAACAGCAATTAGTTTTGATGGATACACTTGGTACGAGCATAGTATACCCGGTACAACTGATTATTTAAAAATAGAGTACGGCGGTGGAACATTTATGGCCACTGGTACTGGCACACAAATTGCAAAGTCGCAAGACGGAGTTGTGTGGAGAATTACAAGTAATGACAGTACAGACTTTCTTGCTACAGAAACTGCTAATTGGTCTGCACAAGCGTATAGTCCTGCATTACAAAAATGGAGTGTAGTTGCAAGTAATAATGCAAACTTCAATACTGTTTCAGGTTGGGGAGCTACTCCAGTAATTAGAGCAATAATAGCTTCTGATAGAATTCTTGAGTTTAAGATATATGAGCCAGGAAGCCAGTATGCATCAACTCCGACTATTTCAGTATATGATTCTCAAGCAACTGTAAATTCAACACAGATTGCAAGAATTGGAGACGGGGTACTTGGGCAACCAGTATTCAGTAATAATGGAGTAAGTTATATAACTGCATCAGCAACTATTGCTGGAGACGGATATGCTGACTCTTATCACCTTGGCACAACCATTAAACTTGCTGATGTAAGTTTAGTACCTGGACCAGGAGACAACTTAGTTATTAATGGTATTAACGATGTTAACTACAAAGTTTCTAGTATTGTTGCACAATCAGGAACAGCACCAAACTTTGCTATAACAATGACTATTACTCCAAGTCTTGGCAGGGCAGAGACACCAGAACATGATGAAACAATTGTTGTTAGACAGCAATATAGTCAAGTAAGATTAACAGGACATGACTTCTTAGATATTGGATCTGGTAATAAACCAGACACTGACTATCCTGGAAGATATGTTGAAGGATACAGTTCGCTTAATGATCCTAAGCAAGAAAATGAAGTTAGGGAAGCAAACGCAGGCAGGGTATTTTATACTTCTACAGACCAAGATGGTAACTTTAGAGTTGGCGAACAATTTAAAGTAGAACAAGATACAGGTATTATTACACTAAACGCTTCTTACTTTGAATTAACAGGATTGAATCAATTAGCTATTGGCGGTATTGTTGTTGGCGGTACACAAGTAATAATCGAAGAGTTCTCAAAAGAACCAACATTTATTGCTAACTCTAATAATATTGTTCCAACACAAAAAGCAATTGCAGAGTATCTTAATTCAAGAGTGTCAGGCGGTTCTAGTAATGCTAATGCAACAAGACTAGTTGCTGGTGTAATAGCAATTGACACTAACACTATTACAACAACGTCCGGCGGCCCAATTACTTTTACTGCTAGACAACACTTTCACAAGCCAGTAAAAGGTGATATGGCTGCAATGCAGATGTTTGCTCATGGCGGTGACAGCGGAAATGCAAGGACTAATTAATAATGATAAATATATATAAGGTTTATGGAGTGCTAAATGGCTGAGTTTAAATTAGGCAGAATTAGGTTTATATGGAAGGGAACATGGACAACTTCCACTACCTATTATAAAGATGACATCGTTAGAAATGGCGGTAATACATACATATGTATTAAAGGACATAGTGCATTGGCACTATTTTCAACCAACCAGTCAACTTATTGGAATAAGATTTCCGATGGTACTGAATGGAAATCAAACTGGACATTAAATACTCTTTATAAAATTAATGACATTGTTAAGTATGGCAGTTTGTTATATGTTGCAAATACTGAACATCTAAGTGCAGGCAGTGCTGCAGATGGTCTTGAACTTGACCAAAGCAAGTGGGACTTATATGCAGAAGGCTTTGATTATAAAGCCGACTGGACTGTTAACACACGTTACAAAATTAACGACATTGCAAAATACAATGGAACTGTTTATAATTGTGTTACACCGCACACATCGGCAGCAAATTTAGCACTTGGATTAGAAGCAGATCAATCAAAGTGGAATATTTTCTCCGAAGGTTTCTACTGGAGAATGGATTGGTCACAATCAATAAGATATCGTGTAAACGATCTTGTAAGATATGGCGGACAAATATATGTTTGTAATGAAGGCCATACTTCTGCACTTCTTGCAAATGGTCTAGAAAATGACCAAAGCAAGTGGGACTACTTACACAAAGGTATTGAATATAAGAACGAATGGGCATCAGTTACACGATATAAAATTAATGATATTGTTAAGTATGGCGGCGGTACTTGGATTTGTACAACGTACCACACTAGCCAAGCTACGTTTGTAGCAGATGAATCTAAATGGGCACAGTTTGTAGAAGGTTTAGAATTTGAAGATACATGGAGCGGAACAGCTACATATCAACCAGGTGACTTTGTTACATACGGCGGCTATTCTTACGTATCTAAAACTAATAACATAGGCAACGGTCAGCCATCAACTAACACAACAGATTGGTCTTTATTTACAACTGGATTTAGACATGCCCAAGATTGGGGTGACGATAGTGCAGCAGAAGAATATGCAGTTGGTGATGTAGTAAGACTTGGCGGATTTACATACCTATGTATATTAGATCATACTGGTCAACGTCCACCAAATGTTACATATTGGGAACTACTTAACGAAGGCTTCAAGTGGAAAAATACTTGGCTTGACGCAACACTTTATGACAAAGGCGATTCAATTAGACATGGCGTAAACAGCTATGTTTGTATACTTGCACACACATCGGCTGCTGCATCTAATAGACCAGATCTTGATAGCGGTACATATTGGAATTTGTTAACTGCTGGCGCAGAATCAGGCAACTTAACAACACAGGGCGACTTAGTTTACTATAGTGGCTCAGGTCCAACAAGACTACCAATCGGCGAAGTAGGGCAAGTACTAAAAGTAAACTCAGCAGGAAATGCTCCTGAATGGGGATTCTTTGGATCGCTTGCAAATGTGTACTATGTACAAAATACAATTGGACAAGACAGTCCTGCAGGCGCATACGGACTTACATTAGATAGACCTTGGAAATCATTGCAGTATGCAACACAGCAAGTGTTAAATGGTGCAGAAAGACCAAATGCTGGATGGCTACTTAAAAGAAATAGAAACTTTATTGCAGAAGAAATTCTACAATGGGTTATATGGAATATTGCAAATCCATCAGGTATATGGGCAAGTTTTACTTTAGATAGTGCAGCATCGTGTCGTAGAGATATGGGACAAATTGTTGATGCAATAGTCTATGATTTAACACATGGTGGAAACCAACGTACAAGAGCAGCAGCAAATTCGTACTTTGACTCAAGCGGAAACTTACTTACAGTAGTAAATGACGAAAAACTTCAAACACTAGCTGCAATTAATTACGGACTAACAGTTATAGATAGAGTGTTAAGTAACTTAGCACCAGCTACAAACTATCAAACAACAAACAGTTTTTCTCCAGCACATCCGCAGATAATTGATGCAACTTATCTTGAAGAAACTGATGCACAATCGCAATCAAATCTGCTAATAGGAATTATCACAGATGCAATTAGTGCAGAAGTAAACACCAACGTACCAAAAGCACATATTCCAAATAACACAATTTATGTTAAGAGTGGAACACTTGTTGAACATACACCGATCCTTGTTCCAGCTTATACTGCAATTGTTGGTGACGAACTACGTTCAACTAAAATTACACCAGCAGGCGTAATAACAGGAGCAGCCGATGTTCCAAAGAGTATAGCGGCTATTGCAAGATTACAAGCTATTATGTCCTCTATTGTTACTAACGCTAGTGTAACAAAGTCAGCAGGTAACTCAGCAAGTCAAGTAACTACACGAGTTGCAGGTAGTGCTGGAGCAGGCACAGCAGCAACAAACTTGCTTCAAGAATTGCAAGACTATATTGACTATCGTGTTAACGGTGTTGCAGGCGACTCTACAGTTCCAACTACTAGAGGAACAAATACTCCTGTCACAGCAACTGGTTTTGTTTTTGCAACAGAATGTATTGAAGCAAACAGAGCTTTCTTAGTTGCTGAAGTGCATGCATTTATTGCTGCAACTTACCCAAGTTACACATATACTATTGCAGCTTGTACAAGAGATGTTAATAGATACTTAGACGCTATCATTTATGATATAATATACACAGGCAACTGTAGAACTTTAAGTGCAGCAAAACTTTATGCTAATTCCGTAAGCGGTTGTTTAACTGAAGACATGTTCTACATGCGTAATGGAACAGGATTAAGAAACTGTACACTAAGCGGATTAACAGGATCATTAGGTAGTGCAAACTCATACGGGACTAAACGTCCAAGTGCAGGAGCATTTGTAAGTTTAGATCCAGGATATGGCCCAGCTGATTCAGATGCATGGATTGCTACAAGATCACCTTATGTACAAAACGTAACAACATTTGGAACTGCATGTATTGGTCTAAAAATAGACGGAGACTTACATGACGGAGGCAACGACTCAATTGTTGCTAACGACTTTACACAGATTCTCGATAATGGTATTGGCGTATGGGTTACTAACTTAGGCAGAGCAGAGCTTGTAAGTGTGTTCTCATACTACGGTCATATTGGTTACCTAGCAGAGAACGGCGGCAAAATCCGTGCTACAAATGGTAACTCATCATACGGTGACTTTGGTGCTGTAGCAGAAGGTGTTGACGCTACAGAAGTTCCAGTAACTGGTACAGTAGATAATAGATCAACAGAAGCTAACATTGTAAACGTATTAACAGACGGAAATCAAATATTATTATTTGAATACTCAAATGCTGGTTTAAATTATGCAAATGCCGATACAACAATTAGTACTTCCGGCGGTGAGAATAATGCAGTAATTAGTGCAGAAAATGTTTATAACGGTGGTGTATACGAAGTAAGATTAATGGATCCGGCTACTAACTTAGGTGGTGCAGGATATGTTACATCAACGAACACTGCACAACTTGGTACAGCAACACAAATTACAATTAGTAATACTGATGGTAGTTTAAGTGCAACATACACAGGAATGGCTATTTGGATTGTCGCCGGCACAGGCGCTGGACAGTATGGCTACATTGATACTTATACAGCAGGAACTAAAATAGCTACTGTACTTAAAAGTAGTGATGGCACCTCGGGTTGGGATTCTGCTATTGGAGCAAGTATTGTATCAGCACTTGATGCTACAACAGAATACGTAATTGAACCAAGAGTTGTGTTTAGTGGCGGCGGCGTAAGTGCATATGCAGATATTGCAAAGGCACGTGCTAAAGTATCAGATGGAAAAATTGTAGGATTTAGAATTTGGCATCCTGGCACAGGATATAGCTCACTACCAACAATAACAATTACAGATCCAAACAATACAGTTGACGTACCGCACTTAGTTAGAACTGGTGACGGGGTACTTGGGCAACCAACATGGTCTAATAGAGGAACATCATATGTAACAGCAACAGCTACAGTAGTGTCAGCAGTTGGTTACGCAGACTTCTATCAACCAGGCGGTTATATTAAAATGACTGGTTTGACAGAACAGCCAGTACCAGGTGCAAACGTAGAAATTGCTGGCATACCAAATATATGGTATAAGCTAGTTGGAGTTACTGGAGTTACCGGTGGAGCAGGAAACTACTCGGCACTATTGCAAATTAGTCCAGGAGTAAGTGTTACTGATGCCCCGGAACAAGACGAAGGTATAATTATAAGAAGAAGATATAGTCAAGTACGATTAACAGGACATGACTTCTTAGATGTAGGCACAGGCGGATTTACTACTACTAACTATCCAGGAGTACCTAGTGTAGTAGCTGATCAACTAGACGAAACTAAAGACTTTGGAGGAGGTAGAGTATTTTATACTTCTACAGACCAAGATGGTAACTTTAGAGTTGGCGAGTTGTTTAGTATTGAACAGTCGACTGGTAGAGCAACACTAAATGCTGATGCATTTAACGTAAGTGGTCTACAAGAATTACAACTTGGTGAGTTATCATTAGGTGGTACTAGTGCTACTATTACTGAATTTTCAACTGATGGAACGTTTACAGCCAACAGTGATAATATTGTCCCAACACAGCGAGCTATTAAAACTTATATAGCAAGTCAAATTGGTGGCGGTGCAGGTGAACTAAATGTAAACTCAATAACAGCGGGGCAAGTGCATATAACTGGATCAACTATATCACATACTACTGACGCTGAGATAAATATAACAACACAAGTAAACTATACAGGTGGAGTCAGCGGGTCGCCGGTTGCACTAAATATGTTTATACAAGCTTAATGGAGAAATAACAAATGGCCACAGGAAGAATAGGAACAGCGGATTTAAGTGCCGCAACTGATACTACTATTTACACTTGCCCAAGCCTTCACTACACTGTTGCTAGTGTGTCGATGACAAATAGGAGCAATGTGCCTGTTTTGGTCAGATTAGCAGTTTGTGACACTAGTACACCGGGTTTGGATGAATACTTAGAGTACGATGTTGAATTACTACCAAAAAACGTGTTAGAACGTACTGGTATTATCTTAGACGCATCAAAGCTGATTGTAGCATATGCAAGCACAACAGGCATTAGTGTCGTTGCGTTTGGTATTGAGACATCGGCATAAATATATAAAAGGACAATACAATGGGAAGATATTTAACAAGCACACTAAACTACGCAACAACTAACGTTGTTACTGGTACTAGCGTAACAGCCAAAGCAAATGATAGAATTTTATGCACAGCAGGAAGTATTACAATTACGCTTCCAGCAAGCCCAACAGAAAATGACACAATACAAATATGTGACATTAGTGGGACAGCAGGTTCTGCAAATATTACAGTAGCTAGGAATGGTGAAGAGATTCAAAACTCTGCAACTAACTTAACTATTGATATCAACAATGCTGCACCGGTACTAGTTTATTCCGGTTCAACATACGGTTGGATTCTAGCTGGCGCATAAGGAGAATTTGAGATGTCAACATTAACAGGACTACTATCTGACTTAGCACCGGCCCTTATCGGAAACGTGCCTACTAGATTAAAAATATACCATACGTCAATGAATGATCCTGCTAATGGAGGGTGTTGTTGTTTATGGACTGTTCCGGCAGGAATAACTTCAATAGTATTTGAATTATACGGCGGCGGAGCAAGTGGAAATGACGGTTGTTGTTGCTCATTCTCATCATACGAGGGCACCAGCGGTAGTTGGACATATAAAAGAATAGACACTGTTGCAGGTTGCCAATACAGACTTTGTGCAGGTAGCTCAACATCATGTGCATATAATGTTAGTAATGTAGGGTGTACAGGTTGTTCAAGTTACGTATATGATGTAACAGCAGCTTCTGTTATTGCATGTTCCTGTGGCGGAGACGCTGGATCTCAGCAGCCCGGATTTACAAGTCCATATGGTAACTACACTTGTTGTTATGGAAGAATTCAAGCTGGATCATCAAGTGGTAACCATGGGTTAGGTGACGTAACAATAGGCGGTATGGGCGGTACAGGTATGCGAAATACTTACTGCCATACTAATTATTATATTTGGCAGTCAGGCGGATTTAGACAGCCAGGAAAACGTAACGAAGATTTATGTTCATGTTGGCATCAAGAAGGTCGAAATGTTATGTGTACTAGCGGAAATCCTTTTACAGGACAAAGTTTTCCAGGCGGACCTGGAACATCAGCAATTGCATGTGGAGGCGTCCATTACAACGGACAACCTGGATCAGGCGGACAAGTTATTGTGATGTATCAATAAATATAGAAATATTAGCGAGGAAAGATAAATGGCAGAGAATACTACAGCTACAAAAACGTTTACATACAACTTACCAAATAAGATGTATGACTCAAGTGATAGTGATGGTCTAACAGCAAGTGCTACCTATGTAGGTTTTGATAGAGTTTACGTATTTGTTGACTCAGATGGAGATCATGTAGGTAAACGAAATAGAGCATTAACAGAACTTACTGCTGCAGATGACGGTGCGATTGTACCAGAACCAGACGGCACGACTAGAGTCGAAGTTACACTAGAAGATGACCCATTGATTTTGGCACTTTTTAGAGTCCAAGGATCAACTATTACTACAAATAACCAAACTACAGTTACAGAAACATACGGTGATTATACTGTTTCGTATAATAATAAGCCTGAAGTTCAAGAAACATATGTTGATGAAGATTCACTAGTTTATAACTTAGAAACTGAGGCCTGGAATACTCCAGCGTATAAATCCTCTCCAAGTACATGGGCAATGGTAATAGAGAGCAGAGATGCAATGCTAGAAGGCAGCGATGGAAAGATTAGTCCAGATATGCCAACAGCAGTTAAAGATCCGTGGATTGCATATAGAGCAGCACTTAGAGCATTGCCAACAGTATACAAAAAAGGTGAGTCCGACGAAGTTGAGTCGTGGAAAGTACAATATCCATTTTCACCAGATACAAAGACGGAGTAAACTATGTCAGCACTTAAAACAATGTTACAATACGGCGGCGCATCAGGCACAGCTAACATCGATTCAATGGTCGTGTATGCTACTAACGTAGATGTCCAGGAAAACGGAGGATGTTGTTGTTTATGGACAGCTCCAGCTGGGGTTACTTGGGTAAGTGTTGAAATGTGGGGCGGCGGTGGCGGAGGCGCAGGCAACTGTTGCTGTCATTTTGGTACTTCAGGCGGCGCAGGAAGTTATTCAAGAAAAATTGTTGATGTTACAGCTGGACAAGCTTACAGATTTTGTGCAGCTGGTTCAACGTATTGTTCAAATGATCGACATGTTGGCTGTGTTGGATATCCAACTTACCTTTATGGCGAAACTGAAGCCATTAACATGGCATGTGCAAGTGGAGGCAAAGTAGGCTGCAACTTTTGTTGGGGAGCTATTGGCACTACGTACATGGGATGTGCATCATACCAATGCGGTTCCTATTGTGGTGGAATGGGAATGTGTGGAGCAACAGGCGCACACAAAGGAACAGCATTTTGTTCAGGAACAGCATGGACATGGGCACCAACGCCAGCATTTACTGGAGACTTTTATCGACCAGGTAGAGATGCATGTTCGGGTTATTGCTGTGGATGTGGCACGATGGGCTACGCACACTTTCCGGGATCTGGCGGTGCAACTTCTTCATCTCACAATAGCTTTCACGGATGTGGAGCTGCTGGCGCAGGTGGATTAATTATTGTCAACTGGCAACTGGAATCATAATGGAGAATAATACCCAATGACAGCTTTAAAAGATTTATTATACGGTTACGAGGCAGGCTCCTCAATTAAACCAAAAGAATTTATGATTGAGAACACTAATAAGTGGCTAACCCAAAACGGAGGCTGCTGCTTATTATGGACTGTTCCAGCAGGATCAACTCACGCAGTTTTTGAAGTGTGGGCCGGTGGTGCAGGCGGCGGCTTTAGCTGTTGTTGCACACAAGGTGGTTCAGGCGGAGGTGGCGGATATGCCATGTACGAATCTGACGTAGCAGCTGGCGATACTATTAGATTATGCTCAGCAGGAACAACTGGTGCTAATATGGGCGGCTGTGCTGGATGTACTGGGTGTAATTCAAATATATGCAGAAATAATGGTTCGTCTTCTTGGTGCGGTTGTGTTCAAGGCGGCATCCAGGCTGCTAGATATCCGCGATGCCACTTATCGATTAGTTGTTATAGTTGTTGCTCTATGTGCGGCTGTTGTAACGCTATATACACAGGCGGTTCAGGACTATCATTATTAGAACAGTCAAGCGGAACAAGTGGAATGTACAACAGTAGCCAGTTTTGTGTAGAAACAGGTTGGCAAATTATGGGCGGAGCATACGGAACACCTACTCCTCGACCACAAGGTTCGTCAACATGTTGTAATAGTTGCTACGGCGGCATTTGCGGAAGCTATACTAGCTGTTGCGGACAAGCATGTATGAATGCAGGATTTCATCCAGGCGGCGCAGGGCTTACTGCCTGGACTAATGACGGCACATGCAGATGTGGCGGCGTTGGCGGTGGCGGCTTAATTTACGTAGTATACTGGTAAGGAATAATCATGGCTATAACAACAATTACAAGACAACTTACATACGGGTTACCGGACGATATCTATCATCAAACACAAGAGGATGGTCTAGAAGCTACTGTGTATTATAAAGGCCCAAACAAACGATATATTTGGGTTAATTCTATTACAAATAAAATTATTGATATGATTGATGAAGATACTGGTGAAGGAATATTCACAGGAGAAATAGCTTTTCCAGAAAGAGAAGCTTATCTAGTTGAAGTAGATGCTGAATCTAGTGATCAAAATGATCTTTTATTATGTGCTTTGTTTGGTGGTGTAGATCCTCTTTCAATTCCTGACATTGAAGAAGATGTTCCAGGTCAAACTGAAAAGTATATAAGAGACAAATATCCAATACCTGATCACACATATGAGAAAAGAGAGATTGAATATTCACCTAATGCACAACAATGGGTTACACCGTTTCCTTTTAGACAGCCTATAATGACTTGGGAAGAAAAGCTTATATATAGAGATAATGCTTTAATGAAT
>Ga0115005_10000834_pt1 | contig 24103 bp, 22 predicted proteins | sample ArcOceMetagenome_FD_87163 | JGI IMG/M metagenome (GOLD analysis project Ga0115005, IMG submission 87163) | Marine eukaryotic phytoplankton communities from Arctic Ocean - Arctic Ocean - Greenland ARC118M Metagenome | ecosystem: Environmental > Aquatic > Marine > Oceanic | place: Arctic Ocean...
AATTGTTGGTATGGGTGTCGCGTTAATTGTTAGGGTGTGTCTTGCAAAAGAGCAAAACTTTTGTTGTTTTGAGCAAAATCGATAAAATCCTTCCTCAGATTTATGTGTGAAAAATTGAGCTAAAAAAGTCAAGGCACCGTGGTACAGGAAAAGTGGTGCACACCGACCACCACACGGTACATACTGTAGATGCTTCTTCAGATTCTAAATTCTGAATTTTGAAAGCTGGGGTGTTCGGGTTGTTCTCCCAATCCCCAAGGATATTCTAGGAGACGACTTCACTACAAGTACGAGTACTCCACCGGCTTCTTCTTGCTTCTTCCACATCCAGCAACACAAATTGAAAGCATCTTCCATATTTCTTTTTGAACAGAAACAATAACAGCAAAAATGAAGATTGTCCTAGTAGCAACATCAGCATCAAAACTCAAGTCTCACGATACCGGACTCTGGATCCATGAACTTGCATCTCCTTACTATGAATTTGTCGAAAAGGGGGATTACGAGATCACCATCGCTAGTCCAGCAGGAGGAGCTGTCCCCATTGATGCAGGATCCATGGCAGAAGGATTCTTCAACGATGAGTGCAAGAAATTTATGCACGATCCCATCGCTATCGGAAAGCTTTCTCACTCTGTCAAGCTAACAGATATTGACTGGGAGCCTGTTGATGCGATCTTTATGACCGGAGGCCACGGAACTTGCACGGATTTCGTTGGTCAGCCTTCTCTCAAGTCTGCTATTGAAACCATGTACAATAGTGGAAAGGTCGTTGCAGCTGTGTGCCATGGAGTTTTGGCTCTTGCAGACTGCGAGCTAGAGGACGGAACCTCTCTCGTTAAGGGGAAGAAGGTTACTGGATTCAGTGATAGCGAGGAGGAAGCTGTGCAGCTCTCTAAAATTGTTCCCTTCCTGTTGGAAACCAAGTTGAAGGAGTTGGGAGCTAACTACTCAAAGGGAAGTGATTGGGGAGCCCATGTAGTAACTGATGGAAAGCTTATCACTGGACAGAATCCCCAGAGTGCAGATGATGTCGCCAGGGCTGTGATTGAGATGCTTAGCTGAATCAGCTAAATAAATAGGGATTCAAAATTTTACTATTTGAGGATCTGAATGAACTGTTTGTTATTAAGCTGAAAGCTAGTAGATAGTTTGTCACTTCAAAATTTTATTGATATTCATATTTCTTATACGCGTGTACTGTAGTTGCTTGCAGCGGGAAACAAATTCAAAATGGAAAAATGCTGTCGAAAACAAGCGGAACATTCGAAAATGGAAAAATAGGTGGATCTGTGATTGTATAATATCTTGTACACGCGTATCATATTCTTGTAAAACTGCCACTAAGGTGGGTGTATGTAATGTACTTGCTTGAGCTCTTGCTTCCCTGTTATATTATCATAGAATGATGAAGAAGAAGAATTATATATTTTTGTTGGTTTCATTGTTCAGTTTTGCTTTTCGTTCGATTGCACTTTTAGAAAGGCAAGATTGCTTCATTCGTCGATGATGATACTCCATCCCACTTTCAATGAATTTCAAAAATCATTTTCGATGCTTCCTTCTTCAAGCTTCCTTACTTCACAATTCTCATTCATTCCCCCGGCCCGCCCGGCCCCGCGCCCGGCCCGCCCGTTCGTGGCAGGTTTTACAGGTAATTATTTAGCACGATCGATTTCAGATTTCAAGATGATGATGATGATTTGCAAATTTGAAAATGTCGATAAACACCCCCTTTAAACTATTTAGTGAGAAGAAGCAGATGGCGCCTCTTCTTATATTTTCAAATTGAAATTCTGAGATCTTCTTTTTGATGACGCTCGCTGGCGCCCGCCACGGGCTGTTTCTAACGACAGTGCGGAGTCTCGAATCTCGAACGAACGTCACGTTTTCCAGTGTTCTCATAAAATCAGCGTTAGTTCAAATACTAATAACAAGAAATTCAACATGTCAAAGTGGTTCAAAAATCCGATGAAATCTGTAGAAGGTACAGATGGTGGCTTTAACCCCTCTCCGTTCACCATCATGGTGGGTACATCGAAGAAGACGAAATACGTCAAGCAGGAGTATGACGTCAAGTACACTGGCAGCAAGCCAATTCTCGTAGTGTGCACTGACGAAGCTCTCATGGAAATGCAAAACAAGAAGAAATTTTCCACCGGCAACCACCCTGTGGAGATGTATGTACCGATGCTACATCTCCGTGATGCCGGCTTTGACTTCGAGTTTGCGACGTTAACTGGAGGTGATGTCAAACTTGAAATGTGGGCGTTTCCGACCAAAGACGAGAATGTGAAGAATCTTCACGAAGAAATGAAGGCTAAGATGGACGACCCCAAGAAGATTTCTGACATTACTTCCCTTGATGACTACTCCGCAATTTTCATCCCTGGTGGACATGGAAGCATGATTAACCTCCCGTTCAGCGCGGATCTTGGAAAGTTGTTGCACTTGGCACACGTACAGGCAATGCCAACTGTGACCCTCTGCCACGGGCCATCAGCGCTTTTGTCAACCGCCGAGGGCGGCCAGGATTTTGCATACGATGGATACAAGATCATGTGCTTTACCGACAAGACTGATGCGCAGACCCCCTCGGTCGGCTACTTGCCTGGACATATGCCCTGGAAGGTTCAGGAAGCTCTCGAGAACAAGGGTGTCACTATCTTGAACAAAAGTGAGACGGGGGCTGTAACACAAGACCGCGAGCTTATTACTGGCGACAGTCCAACTGCTGCACATAACCTCGGCAAGTTTGCGGCGCCAATTGTTGCCAAGTGGGCTGTTGAAAACAAAATGTAGTCACATGATATATCGCGAGCAGCACCGCGAGACTCCCAATGTGGTGGTTTTAATCGCAAGCTTCTTCCAGGAAGAAAACCCAGAGTACAAATGATGTCCCCATGGCCAGCTGATTCGATTCAAAACGTCGATCTGGACTGCTGTCTATCAAGCGGCTCACTTCTTTTAATTCTAAGAAATGGTTTTTAATTTATATTCAATTTCAAATTATTCTCCCATCTTGTGAAAAATCGAATATTAGGTAAAATTATGCGTACATACGTGTACGTGTATCATACTCTTCCCAACCCTCCTGAAAAAGATAGATCTTATGCGTTGCATTCTTAATCCACAGTGACAGCCTTAGCGAGGTTTCTTGGGGTATCGGGATTAATACCGCGCAGCATCGAAAGCTCGTAAGCAATCAATTGAAGAGGCAACACTGCACCAAGAGCGGTCAATGGTCCATTTCGTGGAACTACGATAGGATCATCACAAAGGCCATCTGCCAAACTGGGTTTATCAGTGATAATGATCAAATCAGCTCCTCTAGCTTTCACCTCTTCTGCTGCCGTGCGCATGTGGTGGGCATGTTCATCATCGAAAATGAGGAGAATAATGGGTGTTGCTCCGAAATTCCCCTTTTCGTCTTCGATCAACGCGAAAGGTCCGTGCTTGAGAGCTCCTCCACTGTAACCTTCTGCGTGGAGATAGCACATTTCTTTGATCTTCAGTGCTCCCTCATATGCAACTGGTTCTCCGTATCCTTGATTTTCCATGGTAATAGCCGGTGAGATTTTTGTGAGAGATGTGTCGTTGGTGGTTCACAGTGAACATACAGTAAATGCATTGGTACATACCTTTGCCAAGAACGAAACAGTGCTCTTTTGAGTTCAAACGCTCAGCAACCTTCTTGCAGGCCGCCCTATTCTTCATTGCCATTCCGAATGAAATAGGTAACCTTGTCAATGCCTCTTTGAGCATTTTCGTCTCATAACTTGGCGAAAGACCGCCCTCTCTATCCCTCATCTGACGGAACCAAAGAGCGATTAAAGCCAGTACAGTAATTTGAGTGGTAAAGGCCTTTGTACTCGCAACAGCATTCTCCCTTCCAGCATTACAGTAAACTCCTACTTGTGTGGTTCTCGCAATCAAACTTCCAACGGAATTAATAACGCTCATAACAGTGATGTCATTCTGCATTGCTGTCTTTACTACACGATGCACATCCTTAGTTTCTCCACTCTGCGAAATGACGAGAAGACCGGTATTCTTTGGATTATCACACCTTGGGAAGTCTTTGGAATCAGTCTCAGCAGCATCAAGTGAGACGACATGATCAAAAGATTCAAGATTCTTCATGAGCTTTTCCCCATATTTTGCGGCATTCAAACTGGTACCACATGCGCTCATTACCAGCAATTTGATTTGTGAAAGGAGCTTTTCATTCTTATCCAAACCTCCGAGGTATACCCTTTCGTCAGACATGCGACCTCCAAATCCAAGTGCACGTGCGATTGCTTCTGGTTGCTCCACAAGTTCTTTTAATGTCCAATGTGGAAATGGAGCAGGTGATAATTCAACCTTTTGATCAGGAGCCTTTTGCTTCCTCGACAAATCCAATGTGCGGCCATCTGCGTGGAGAATTCCAATCTCACCATCTTTCATAGGAATGAAGCTTTTAGTATGCCTGTTGAAAGCAGATGTCTCACTTGCAATGAATGTTCTATCAGGTGAAATTCCAATGACAAGCGGCGAACCATTGCAAGCTACCACAAGCTGATCAGGATCCTCGTTGGACATGATACACAGACCCCAAGTTCCATCACATCGAGATAAAGCTTTTTCCGTTGCATCTACAACAGAAATATTCTCAGTTTCTTTAATGTGCCCAATAAGTTTTGCGATTACTTCCGTGTCCGTCTGAGATGTAAATTTGTGGCCAAGACCCTTTAGCTCCCTTCGTAGTTCATTTGCATTATTGATTGTACCGTTGTGGACCAGAGCAATATTACCACTGCTATCTACGTGAGGGTGAGCATTTTCGTCTGTTTTTCCACCATGAGTAGCCCATCGAGTGTGCGCAATGCCAATATGGTGCCCAATAGAAGCACTTGAGTGTTTTCCAACGAGTTCGATTCCATCGGCATTGTCACCATCACTTGCGTATTTCGCAATAATCTACAAGCAGTGTGAGAAAAATAAAATCAGACAGGTAAGAAATAGATACAAATACGTACCATAGCATTTTTAGGGGATAATGTGGCGATTCCAGCACTATCATAGCCTCTGTTTTTGAGAACTGTAAGTCCCTCAAGCAAAAATGCTCTGTGCAAAAAAGTTATCGGGTGAGATTCCATTGTACACTAGAATATGCAAAAATTGTAAATTTTGCAGAACGTACCGAGCATCATGATCATTTGTTCCAATCACCCCAGCAATTCCACAGCACTCTGCCTTCTTATCATCGATAATCCCGGAAGCGATGGTTCCTGCTGCGGCGGCGCCAGCGAGAATTTTAATCCAATCCACTGACACCTCGTGACGTTCTGGAGAGGTTAGTGTAGTACTCAATGCACGAGCACCATTGACAGAAAGCGGCTTTGTTGCGAAACTATTGAATTGCACGGAATTCTTAGATCTAGAGATCTTGGACACTGTAGCAAAAAGGCGTGTCCTTGCCTGACTGAGGATGATCATTGTTGACTTGGTTCTTTATTTTTTATGCCCGAAGACCTGGCCCGAAGATGAGTTTGAAGTTGGGGCATCTCGCATGCAACGGCTATCATACAGTACATAGATCCTCGACCTGTGACCCTAAAATCGAAGATATGATGATGGCAACGGCCCAACGGCCCCCAACAAATCTTCAGAACGGCTAAAATAGACTGCACATATTCAATATAATTAAATCTTATAAAAGTCCTATTTTGCCGAGAATCATTTTATTCTAAGCCGTCGAGTAAAGTTCCAAACCTCTTCTTATTCTTTTCTGAGATCTTACGCCGTGTCCGTTCGTACCATTCATCTCTATCTAAATATTCACTGTAGCTTCCTTCATCTTGTGTGGCGTCTGCGCGAATTTCTGCATAGAAGTCTGCTTCTTTTTGCCACATTGCAGCTAGATCCAATTTTCCTTCATCCTTTGCTATCTCAACATTTTCTTTTGCAATTTGTCGTTTACTCTTTTGTCTTTCAAGCTCATTTACTTCGTCAAAGTCACCACGAGCTTCAGCGTCCCGAACAAGTATTTGCCGGCGTACAGATTCATCGATCAATGGAAGTAATTTCTCATCAAGAGGACCCAGAGTACTGGTACCTGTACTTCGCTGATCTTTCTTCTTCATCTGTTGCATAGAGTTTTTTGAGTCTCGTAGTAAACGTGGTCTCGGTAGGTTACCCTTGAAGCTGTCCGCGGATAAAAGTAATTGAGCCTTGTCTTGAACAGTTAATCCATCAAATTCTGACAACGATTGAACAGGAACATCAGTGTCGAATACTGGCTGGTTTTCGTTTGATATCACGAATGAAAAAAAATCACTATCTCTCCCGCCACGAGGGGCTTGAATCTTGGTATTTTCTGACATTATTCCATCACCCTGTTGCGCAATCACCAAGGACTCTAATGAATTTTGAAGAGTCGGCAGCGCATCCATGATCCCTTCTTCCTCACTCTCTTGAAATATAGTTGTAGAACTTTTTATGTTGGATCGGTCCCATTCTGAACCTTCAATAAAAATCCCAACATCACAAGTCAGCCCAATCCCGATCGCTTCATCCGAGTCGCATTCAACAAGCATCACCTCGCCTTTCTGAATCCCGTCATTGCCATAGTCGTCTTCGTCATCATTGAATTCAACTTCTTCCCCATTCAACTGCAATTTCTTTTTCCGCCCTCTCCGTTTGATCACCACTCCGCCTCCAAAAATAGTGCTGCCTGTAAACAAACTTGTGTCTTCAATAATGCATCCAATGACATCTGCATTCAGCTGCTCATTAATTATTTCTTTCATCATTTCAAAAGGGCTACTGAATGGTAGCACACTTTTCTCAAACATTTCATCTTTGCTATCAATCGTTGGTTTGTATCCAATGGCACCACGATAGGGAGCATCACTCTTTTCTGCATCTACAACAGCCGATAGAATGTTTGAGAGGAAAGAACCAGGCTCAACGTTCTGTTTTGATGACATAATTGATGATAACGCTTCTTCTCTTTCCAACAAGGAATCTTTTGCATCCTGTAATGATTGCATTCTCACTTTGATCTCTTCATAACTATCAATTAGAACCTCATCGCTAATTTCATCGAGGTTGTATGATCCGAACTTTGTATTCAAGATAGCATATTGTTCCTCCGCTTCAGCTAGAGCCATGCGCGATTCTTTCACTTCCAATTCTAGAACTCTCCTGGCAAGGGCGACAGAAGACGATTCATCCTCCACTATAGATGTATCATCTTTCTCGATTATATACTTCGCACGAGCTGCCACATTGCCTATGCTTAAACTACGACCATACCAATCTTTACCCATGAAACGATTATAGGCATCGCGTTTCCCCAGATGATATTTTTCTGCAATGGGGTTCTGTGCATAATCCCTATTCTTCTTCAAGGGATCGATGGTCCATTTCGAAAAAGGTAAATTATCAAAAAGAGCTCCATCACGATTCACAAGGAGAGGATTTAGAGTCAAACACAGCGACTTTGAGATTGGTCGGCCTTTGTATGCAAAAGAGAGCAACTTGATGATATTATTACTCGTGGAACTCGGTAAAGGGATAGGAAGCGACTGAAAATATTTTTTTGGATAGGGTTTGTCTGATCCATCTTCTTTGGCAAGAAAGAGACAGTCAGTGGAAGAATGATCTGGTCCTAAAGTGCCTCTCCCGATCAAATTCAATTCAACTAATGATGATGATTCTTCGTTAATAATTCCGCACAGCAATTTCTCTATGATTGCTTTGTTAGTAGCCTTTTCTAGCTTTTCTTGAAGCTCAAATATGCCATATTCGTCTTTATTATTGGTGGATCCAAGACGAGAAGGCAGAATCAAGCTCGACCGAGGATTGAATGAGATGTTTCTATGCACTGAAGAAGCATGAAACGCAGAGCAGCATAATCCGCAAAGTAATACTGCGACTACTGTGCATTGCCGCCAGAAGGTAGGTGTAGGTGAACGATACATGAGAGTGACTTGAAGTCCGGATTATGTTGATTTGATGAGATAGAATACAAACAGCTGCCAAGGAGGAAAATAAGAAAGAATCGAACCTTCTTCAACAGCCCTGCATCATCCTGAGTCTACAGAGTGAGTCGCCGATGATGTTCGTTGTTCTGTTGTTGTCTGAAGATGAAGAACTTTTTGCTTCCCTGGATTTTATGACTTTTTTTGGCGCGCAAAATTCTGGCAAACCCACCATTTTACCACAGCTCTCGTGAAGCTCCAGCAGGTTTAGTACTTAACTCTTAACTTAGTACTTCGTATGTACCGCACCGGTACTTGTCAAGTTCAACGAACAACGAAATACTGGCACAAACAGAAGTCAGAGCCAGCGCACAAACAACCGATCAGCATGTTAAAATGGTCAAGTTATTTGCAATTCTCTTCCAGGTACCAGTAGTGCTGAGCTTTACTGATTTTGTCAGACATCCAACTTGGAATATTCCTTTGCACCAAAAGTTACAAATAGCGACGCGTCGACCTAGACCGGTCTGTAGCTATCATCATTCACGTCAAACCCTCTCGTGCGAGATCATCTCATCTCACACAAAGTTCCAGGATAGGACATGCAAGGACTGGCACGTGTGGAAAACTGCTGATAGATTAGAGAGTTATGGACTTTCTCTATCGTCTAAATGTCATGAACTCCCAGAGACAGGTACAACCAACACATTGATTCAACAGGTTATTCTGATTTTACGCCAATGGGGAGACGAATGGGCCGGAAGAAATGAATGGCAAGGAATATTGAACAAGTCATCTCTCTTGCATGAAGTTGAGGAATCTATTGTGACTCTTGGCTTCCTGATGGAATTCATAAATGGCAGAGACGAGAATGAAGAACCTATTACAATTGTTGACGTCTGTAGTGGCAAGGGGATATTTTCAATGCTTGCGTCCTATATCTTTCGGAATAATAGTCACGTTGCCAAAATAATTATGCTTGATAAAGCTGAAATCAAATGGAATCACGTTCATATCGTTAACGTGAATGCTGAAGAGGAAAAGCGACCAACAATTGATACTTGGCAATGCAATTTGCACGAATTTGATGAAGTTGTGAACCAGTTAGAATCCATCACCATAGCCATGGTGGGGATCCATTTGTGCAAAACGTTGAGCCCAACCTGTATCGGCATAGTCAATTCATTGGGTACGTCTAACTGTCCTTTTTTTGTCCTTGCACCTTGCTGCCTACCGAGAGCAGTACAAAAGAGAACGATCGGGAAGAAATCAGTCATTGAAATCAGGCAATTTGAGACAGAGATAGAGAAAGAAACTCGTAAAATGGCAAAGAGAAGAAGAGATGCTGCAATGACTAGGAAACCTCCCGCGCGTCCTACCTCTATGAGTGACCAGATTAACATACTGTCTGACAATGGCGAAGATAAGGCAGAGGCACCATGCTGGAAATGTGGTATGCTTGGCCATGTAAAGGCTGATTGCCCATCTACACAAATTACCGGGAAACCCCAGCTGATCAAACCACCACTTACTGAAATTGATGTTTCAAATGTATTAGATTCAGAAAGGCCCTTCGATACATATTGTACATTGCTTTCCAGAACAATACAACGAAATAATGTGACCATTGTCGACACAGGTCTTGTGAATGACAAAGTTACGCATCAAAAGGGAAATTGGAATAATGGGCGCAAATCAATCTATATAGTTTCATCATGATGCCAAACGGATTTTGTGTGGATGACACAACATGTGTACCTACAATTGTAAGTTTGGCACGACAGATTTGACACCTACGTTATATTAACTACTGCAGCAAGTATTATATGACATAAAGAATGTGGTAATCCCGAATAGACAACTGCCAGAATTTTTTAATACGGAATTCAAATTGGAAAAAAAACAAAAGGATTTTACCACGAAACAAACAATTTTATTAAAAAGCTTCTATGCAGAGGCCGAATTATTATTTGCTTGACCATCCCTTTTTGGTCTCTCAGGCTTTGAAGTCTATCACGTTGACCACATTTGATGAGAAGCATGCTGCGATTCGTGATTCTTCTTTGTTCCATGCAACTTCGAATATATCTCCCTTCCCCTTAAAGTTTTTAATATGTTTCCCATCTTTCACCCTCCATACATATAGTTGTCCCGCCAGTGAACCACTTGCTAGATAATCACCCGATGGAGAAAAAGCTACTGAATAGACAGACTCTCTATGCCGCGATAATACTGCTATACATGAACCATTTTGAACATTCCACAATCTCACCGTCGAATCAAACGATGCTGTTGCAAGCATTCGTGGTTTATCTGGATTTTTTGAACCCGGCCCAGTTGGACTCCTGCAAACAAAGGCAAAAGGTCAGCATTATTGAACAAGAAATAGAGATAATACAAAAGTTAAGAAATATGAGCATAGAGATACACACCATTTGACTGTATAAATTTCTTGCTTGTGACTTGTAAAGTCATACAAAGGATCAGCACTTCCACTCGATGCATCCCAGACCTTGGCAGTAGAATCATCAGAACAACTTGCCAAGAGCGTCCCCGATGGATCCCACTTCACTGCATTGACCTCATCATTGTGTCCTCGAAATTCATGCAGCGGAGAGGACGACCCAACCTGACAAATTGCCACTGTCTTGTCTGTTGAACAACTTGCAAAGGTAATATCATCCTTCCAATCGACATCGAGGGCTGGTGCAGTGTGGTGGCTAAATTGTTGTTTTACCATTCCTGCATCTCCTGACACATCCCACACAATCGTGGTTTTATCATAAGATCCCGACAAAAGGAATTTGCCAGACTTGTTCCACTTTAACGAAAAAATTGGTCCTATATGTCTGGTAAGAGTATGGACAATGGCTCCTGTTCGCCCCCAAACTCTTGCAACGCCATCGTATGAACCTGTCGCTAATAACTCTCCATTAGACGACCACTCCAGCGTTGTCACATCTTTATTTTTCTTATCGGATGAATTTGTACCATGCGGTAAAAGACGACATATATCTGAACCACCCTTGGCATTCTTTCCGCCCATTTTCCATATTCTTGCGGATGCATCACCACTACCCGTGGCAAGTAAATCTGTAAAAATAGGATTCCAAGCGCACATGAATACCTCAGACGTATGCTTGTTGAGTTCCAGCACCTCATCAGGACTAGCTCTGGACATCATATCTTCTCGTTCAATCTCAGCATCTTGCTGAGGAATCGATGGAATATTTTCAGGTTGTGGGTGCTGAGCCTTTCCTGCCAAGAGTGCTGCAACGGCCTCAGCTTCTGGACTTGAATGCATCGCTCCTGACACAGCGCTGGCTAAGGTTCTACCTTGACCATTATCTATCTCCATTGCAGTAGCTTGCGAGCCACATTGAACCAGCGCAGCTGCTACAGCTGCTTTTGATTGATCTCCCACATAACCATTTCCAAAGCCTGACGTAGCGCCGCTACTATTACCGACTTGATGCTGTTGATGTTGATGTTGCATCATAACTTGAGCAATCTGCTTTGTGTGGTTCACAGATGAGGCTGGAATCTGTCCCACTGCTTGCGGTGTAGTCAGAGGTCCATTCCTATTCACATTGATATTCGAGTTTCCATTTGTATTTGGGTGGAGATTTAGTGGGACGTGAGCGTGAGCATCTGATTCTAATCTGGCTTTAATGGCTGCTGCTGCTGTAGCTGGAGGGACATTCAATTTTATAGGTGAATTTTTTCGAGTGAGGGCTTTGATTGAGTGTGGGGAGAGCAGGGTGAAATCAATATCTTGAACGCCATTCATGTGAGTCTTTCGATCTGTACCGTCTTGGCGTAATGTTTCTTCAATTCCGACATATTGCAATCCTTTTTGTAAAAAACTGATGAGTGCCCCTGGTGGGACGTTTGCTTTGCTAACGTTTGATCTGCCAATCATACTTTCGTAGGCAAATGTGAAAGCCGAGTGCACGAATCCTGATGACGAGACAAAAGGTAGAAAGGACACGTTAGAACGCTGATAAATTTTGTGCGGTAAAGATGCAACATAAAAGCCAAGTCTTACGAACGCGATATTGAAGTTGCGTTAGCCCAACTTGTGGTATGGTGTGATTATGGAGCATACACGTACCTGATTCTTGCAAGTATCGATATATCAATACATTTATCTCATCACTAGAGATCTGCATGGCCATTCTCCCGGAGCTACCGCGTGCACCATTTTCCCCGGCAGAAGTTGCGGCAGCAGGTGGTGTCGCTGTAGTAGCAGTAGCTGCGACCTTGTTTGACCCCGAACCTGGTTGTGTAGCAGCCTTTTTCATATCGTTGCTGTTGCTTCTAACCCCGGGAGTCGGCGTCGAAGACTTCCGGCTACCGTTTGTATTGGAGTTCATCGCCTTACGGGATTACCAAGGTGCAAGCGTCTAACTAATGCGGTGTGAGGTGAGAGACCACTGTTTGGGACTGAGTGGAGGTTAGGTTGCTGATGGAACTAAGCTAGCGTACGAGCCTCTTGCTGGAAGGTAAGGAGGATTGGTTGCTTTTTTAGCTCATCCCCCGCATTTCTACGTAGAACTTACCTGCTGCACCAAATATTTTTTTAAATGGCCTAAAACATATCACAAGAAGTGGTGGAGGAAGATTGAGATGGCTTTTAGTCCCCAAGCGTATCCAACAGAAAAGGGATGAAAAGAGAAAGGTATTTCCCCCTGAATACTGTGAAGAATGAATGAATGAATCTCATCAGTCATCAGTATTCAGTACTTCTTGTATGTACAAAGCAAGTATGTAGTAGTATGTACAAAGGAACAAACTTGACGACATACCGTACAAGACTTCCCTAAAGAAAGATCTGTAATCATTCACACCATTGCAAAATTTGACAAGAAAGAATCATGTCCTCCAACAACAGAAAAGATTTTGTGGGTCCGATTCTCCTAGCAATCTTCGCCTACCTAGCCTCGATGCTCACAAGAGCATTCCAACGTAGCATCGAACAATCTGCCATTCTACAAACCATGAAACGCGAGATCAGCCTTAACCACACAGTGACTGATGATTTTGTTCGTGATGAGAAAATACTAAAGACCCTGCAGGATCCAGCTGTGTGGGAAGACTGCAATAAGGCAAATTTGAGATGGTGGGATGGGAAGAGCAAGCCTGCAAATATTTGGGAAGAATTGGCCAAAACTATATGGGAGGATCGTTATGAATTTCAGGTTGCGGCTGGATTTGAATATTGGTGTAATGTTATTCGGGATCAAAAAAACCTTCCGTGGCATATTGATAAAGGTGAGGAACTCAAAAGACTTTTAGGTTTTATTTTAGAGTTTTCAATTGATGGAAAAAGGTACAATTCTAATGTTTCTTTGTCCAAATCCAATATTTTGTGGCATTCAGACGAGGCGGAATATGAGCTAAATGACAATCTAATCACACCGCTCATGGGTGCCGTGTATTACGGTATGGATCACCATTTCGATCAAGGAACGGGAATGTTACATTTGGTGGATGCAGATGTCAATGATAATCCGCACGACTTTGAATACGAGAGGAGAAACGAAGTTCTTGAGATTCATCCTGAATTCAATAGGATGGTCATGTTCAATGTCTCAAAGTGGCATAGAGGTATGTTCAGTGAATGGTCGAGTTGTCTTTTATTGCCTTTATTTTGATTGACATCACTAACGTTTATAATGCAACAGTGACGGGAGTGTATAACGGGGCGAGATATACATTCGCAGTGAATGCAAATATGCACAAACCAGAGATTTTGACAAAGTCTGGGAAGGTTAATAAGAAATAGAGATCTGTTCTCTACACGTACTAGATAAGATAGATTTTTGATGTATTATAAATTGAAAACAATTCATAAACTATACTGTAGTACGTGTACGTGTAGCTTGTATCGTAGGTTTTAAACTATTCCCTATTTCTCCCTGGTACGTACACGTATGCACCAACAATTTCGAAAGCTAACTTTTGTTCTCTTCGGTCCCCACGAATCCAGAACCATCCCATGGCTCCCAGCCACTTTGAATGTCCTGCTCTAGATCCTTTATATACCTAACCAATTCTATAGCACATCCATCGGCATCAAACAAAAAGCACAGCTCAAATACTTGGTTGCCAATGACTTGCTGTTTCGGATCCATTGCCACCCTTAATTCTTTTCCAAACATCTCTTCTGATTTCTCACTCACGTCTGCTAAAAAATGATCCAAACCATAATATTCGTCCTTCCCCAATGAATGAATGTAGGAAGTCACGTCCAAGGCATAATGATTCAACCCCAAAAGAGATTCATTTGTTAGCAAGTCTAGCGCGCGTTTTATTGTCCCTTCTTTCTCTTGCAGAACATAGGCTGGCACCTCGATCAATTCCAATCTAGAAGAAACATCACTCTGCCCTTTCATTTCGACAGATTTGGAGTTTGTCAGCCATGCGGCACGCGCTGGACCCGCCCTAAATTTTGTTTCAATGTCGTAACCAAATAATGAATAGAATTTAATTGCATTTTCAATGTTTCTTGTTCGAATGGCTGTGTGATGGTGATATATTGGAGAAGTTGTACTTGTAGTGTCAGCACTAGCAGAAGAGGTTACAAGCGTTGTAGTACGTCTTTTGGTCCTAAATTGGGTCATTGCCTGGGTCTGGAAAGCATTGCTAATTGATACTATGGCGAGTACCACAAAAGATGAAAATATCAATGAATTCATGGCTCTTTTTCCAATTATGAAGTAGTTGAGCAAAAGGGTTTTTGTTGTGTTTCTTCGGTTGCTTGCTAGAGTACTGTAGCTTGCTTGCCAGACGTTGACAGCTTGCCTGTTTATGTTTTGTTGTTGGATGCGATGAGAGTGTTGCTTGCATATCTTGATAGAATGAAAAGGGGGTGCTGCCGACAACCCGACACTCTCAACTCCGTCACGGGAAAAAAAATAATTGCATTAGAACGAACGCGCCTGATGACGTCACTATCCACGACGACACACACAAAACCAAAAAGAGAAAGCGAAATCCGAACCACTTTCCGCCCACCTTCTAAACCCTAACACAGCAAATCAATAAACACGTTGTAATATTTGCTAGTAAGAGTGAAGAGGATATTTCAAGAGAGAGAAGAAAACATCAAAAATGAAGCTTAAAACATCCACAATAGCAGCCCTGCTCTTTTTTTCAGCATCAGGAGCTGCGTTTGCACCATCCAAACTATCCCATGGCACCACCAGCAGACTTTATGGCGGAGATTTCGAGACAGTAAAGGAGGAACTAAAACAAAAGACCACTCTTGTAGATGCTGAGGATGAAATAAATTACGCGCCTTCCAATACAAATGAAGAGGTTGTCACACTGGATTTGACTGCAAAGATTGAGAGAATGACGAAACCCAGGGCCTATCCTCTCTTTCTCGCTGAGAAGGGCGCAGCGATCTTAGAAGACTCAATCTCATCTTTCTTTAAGGATAAAAAGGGCTCTGACACTAATGTTGCACAGAAGGAACGTGTTGTTATTCTTGGAACAGGATGGGGTTCTGTTGCTTTCTTGAAGGATATTGATACTGACAGATACGATGTTACAGTCATTTCACCCAGGAACCATTTCTTATTTACTCCCATGCTCGCTGGAGCTAGTGTCGGAACTGTTGAATATAGAAGTATTACTGAGAGTATCCGTGAGGTATGTTTTCATTGACTCGTCATGCAATGTCGCTGCTATTTCATCATTACTTCATGTACAACCTTTTTCAGAGAGGTACACATACCCGAACTACACGTACTCAATTGAACATCAACTGACATAATATAACTCGCTTCTCATGTACAGATCAACCTCAAAGCTAATTATCTTGAAGCAACTGCAACCGATATCGACCCCAAAGCTAAAACAATAACATGTGACACAGTTGTATGCGAGGGAAATGCGTCTTGTGAGATCGATGATTTCACCGTAGAGTATGACAAACTTATCATGACAGTAGGAGCACAGACAAATACCTACGGTATTCCAGGTGTACGCGAGTACTGTTGTTTTTTGAAGCAGATTGATGACGCACAGCGTATTAGGACTGCCATTGTGAATTTGTTTGAAAGAGCCAATTTACCAGGTTTGACGGATGAGCAGCGTGAGGCTATCTTGACATTCGCTGTGATTGGTGCTGGCCCCACCGGGGTTGAATTTGCTAGGTGAGTTCATATTATTTGCTTTTCATCCGATATACACGTACGAATAATATTCATCTAATTTGGAATTTGATTTGCTTCAAACTGATAGTGAACTGAGAGATTTTGTAGAGCAGGATGGATACAAATATTATCCAAAGTTGCTCAAGTATGTGCGGATTAAGATAATCGAGGCATCCCCCACTGTATTAGCCCCTTTCGACAAACAATTGCAACAGGAAGCAATAAAACAACTGACTCGAGGCATTCAGACAAAGGATCCTACCATATTGGATTTGTTACCAGAGTCATTCCAGCTGACTGAGCTTCTATTGAATAGCGGTGTTTCCGAGGTGGACGAAAATAAGATTATGCTCAATGATGGGTCCGAGATTCCATATGGGCTTGCTGTATGGGCCGCAGGTAATGGACCATTGCCAGTTACATTATCATTAATTGATGCTTTGGGCGAAGGGAAGCAATCAGAGGCGCAATCTGTTGCTAGGGGACGTGTCGCAATCGATCCTTGGCTTCGTATAATTGGAGGGGATGGAGATATCTTGGCGCTCGGCGACTGTTCGTGCATTGTTTCTGGGCAGCTACCAGCGACGGCACAAGTTGCAAGTCAGCAGGGCGAGTATCTTGCAAAACTATTTTCAAAGAATTACAGCATGAACACAGGCACTGAAGTAAATGATGGTATGATGTTGCCCCCACAGGCCGACCCAACTCGCTCAAAAAGTGTGTCTGAAAAGATCTCTTCATTCGCATCCCAAAGTGGAGATTTAGCTGCACCATTCCAATTCTTGAATCTTGGTATCCTTGCTTATACAGGTGGCGGATCTGCCCTCGCACAGCTTCAGTTGACACCTTCAGAACAGGCAAGAGTCAAGGGTACTGGAAAAATTGGGTTTGGACTTTGGAGAAGTGTTTACTTGAGCAAACAAGTGTCCTGGAGAAATAGAACCCTTGTTTTGGTAGACTGGGCAAAGACAAAGGTCTTTGGAAGGGACATCACACGTTTCTAAAGTCGAACAAATAATATAACCTATTTTTAACGATGATCTGCATTTTGGCCCAAAACTCGAAAAAGTGAGCTTGTTGAGGTACACGTAGGTGGCCGTTATGTTGAATGTTAGAGCCCTCCCTCCCTTCCTCCTATCCTCCCGCCCGCCCGCCGGTCTTCTTGTTCGGGCTCTCATAACTAGATAACTCATAACTCACAACTCAATACATAATCACGCAACATCTAACATCTACCAACGAAAGAGAGGACCCACAATCTTCAAATCTGTACTCACCAATCATTCTAATACACTCATCATGGGAACGAATCAGACATTGCTAAGGGCATGTCTCCTCATCACCACATACCTCATAGGCATCTACATATCAGATAAGGTAATTCCTCCCAACGTCTTGCAAGCATATGACAACGATGCCACCAGCACCGTAAACACAAAATTAGATGAGATCGCTGGAATCAACAATGCGCCCATCTCAGCCATATTCCAAAATATCCGATTTGCAATGCATCGTAATGGCGAACTGGAGGCATGTGGGCACTCCATCAAGAAACTTTCCGAAGTCATGCCAACGAGTAAGGACTCCATGGTGGACAAGTACGAATTCGACCAATTCCTCACCGCTTCCCTCGGCAAAAGCGCTCTAGACAGCAGCACCTGCGGTCCCGAACAGCCCCCGCCAGAGATTAAGGGCAAAAGGAGAAAAACGTGGGGAAGAGGCGAGGATTATTCCATTGACGGCATCGATTCTTCGTTCCTCACGTTTTGCGATATGGGCGAGGATCGCACGCCGATCCTCCCCGATCATAAAGTGTTGATCCCCGTTGAGACGGATGGGGTTTCGACATTGCCCTGTCACTTTCATACGAGGGAGGGATTGAGATTTACTTCCTATAAAATGCTTTTGGAGTATGTACACGAGGTCAAGAATACTCGAAGGGATGAAAATGCAATGGATGTGGAAACAAAATGCTCCGTGATGGAGGATGGATCCACTGTGTGTGCACCTAATCAGAGTCCATCTATGGATATTGACGTACATATCTATGCTGTGCCCGCTGGAAGATCTTTTGTATTCGCACCATCTTATATTGGAGAAATTTTCGAAATCAACCATGTGGAGAGTGGCCGTCCATTTCCTATTTATCTCAAAGTCATGTCGTTGTCACCTCGCGTATTTGATATCATCAACTTCTTCGATAAAGAGGAATCGAAATCTATCGTGGATAAGGCATTGAGGGAGACTAGTGAGTCTCATAAGATTAAGAGATCTTCTACTGGTTCGAGTGGATATAATGTGAATAGTCAGAGGACTAGCGAGAATGGATTCGATACGTAAGTTGACTTGAGGAACAGTATTGCAAACTTGAGCAGGCCACATGCTCGTATACTCATCATTATGGTATGTCATTTTTTTTTGAACAGGCATGGAAAGACGGCTATTAGCGTGAAAAAGTAAGTACTTGCCATTCAATTTTAAATGACCCATGTAGCTTTACGACATTGGTGACATTCTGATACAAACTTCAAATCTACTTGTTATACTGTAGGCGGTGCATGAAAGTATTAGGATTTGACACTTATATTGAAAGTTTCACCGATGGTCTGCAGGTCCTGCGTTATAATAAAACGACAGCCTACATTGTGAGTTCTAAATATGCACCTACTACACGTAGTGTTTGGATTGAAAAGACAAATTACTCATCATTTCCTCGTTTCCTTTGTTTATGCTAGCCTCATATGGACTGGATCGACGACCCCCAAAAGAGAGAGGTAAGGAAGTGTTTGTGATTTCAAATTTGAATTACTAATGAGTTGTACGGCATGGGCGACAATCTGATACAATCCTCAAATCTGTTAGGTCCACAACTTCGAATCATCTAGACTTGGAACCAATCGTTTTGCAACTATTTTACTATACATGAGTGATTTGGGAGAGGGAGACGGAGGTGAGACAGTGTTCAAAAACGGTTGGCCGATTGATGTACCAGTGGAAGAAAGGAAGGCGAAGAGCCAGGCGTTGGAAGAATTGAGAGCTTCGGGCGAGGCTAGTTTCTTGAAGACAGGCTCCTGGGAAGAGTTGATGGTTGCCGATTGCAGGTCAAGGCTTGCTGTAAGGCCACACTCTGCTCGCGCTGTGTTGTTTTATTCTCAGCATCCAAACGGCGAGGAAGATACCAGCTCTCTCCACGGAGGTTGTCCAGTACTTCATGGTGAAAAATGGGCGGTAAGTCATGTGCATATTTCTTGGTGGCGCTCTCAATTTGATGAATATCCTCTAATACTTGCATCGTATATTTGCATATTTCAGGCAAATCTATGGGTGTGGAATGGCCCGAGAGGAGGCTTCATTGGCTCCCCGAAAAATAAAGGCAGAGAAGAAAAACCAGATGCAACACAGGGTTATGCTCAGATCAAAGCCGTATTCAGAAATACTGGTAAAGACCCGAAATTTGCGCAGGCCAAGCTCTACTTTCAGGAAACTTACTGGGGTGAATTTTCTCATGAAGATCCTCCTCTTAATGTCAATACGTTTGAGGGACATGAATGGAATATCAAACGAATTTCAGATGGGAAGTTGTTGAAGCAAATAATCATCCCAGGCGACCGGAAAAAACTGCATTATGAAGTGTAGGAAAGTTTTAGAGAAATAAGAATACCAGCAGTACACGTAGAAGTTCGAAACAATCTAAACGTCAGATATGAACTTATAACAAATTAAAACTACTCCTTGTCGAAACCATACGTCTGCTTAAAGTCTGCCGCCAATTCACTCTTCTCTCTATCCAATTCGTTATCAACAGCTTCTTTCTCTTCTCTCTTCTCAATTTGATCAGCTTTGCGAAGAGCTTTCGATTTTCTTCCACCCATCTTATCAATCTCTTGTTTCTCCAAGTGGAGGCGACCAACCGTTTCTCCAAAGATGTTTGTTGTGTGGTTCTTCTTCTTCTTAGCCTTATTGGCAGTGGGTACTGTGGTTGCCAATTTCCAGACATCTGGAGTGGCAAATTCTGACCGTCTTAAGATGAAGTCCATATCCGGACCACTGTCGATAAATGAAACGATTTGTTGGATTTGAGGTCATATGTCATTCGTCTATTCAAAAATTTCCAAGAATGCAGGCTACAGCATACAAAGAACTTACCTTGGAGTCAAGTAGGGAAGAGGAGCTTTTCCTCCACTGGGATTTTTCTTCAACTTGCAGTAATAAACTCTTTGATGGATCATTGGTTTCGCCCCTTCCACCGCATTCGGATCGTCAGCAATAGTGAATACCATGATATGGTCAAGCCCAGACAAAATTATCTTTTGAACTGGATCCCCTCGATAAAAATCAATCAAAAGGTTTTGCAAACGTTTGTGATCAGGGCTCAAGTGCCACCTGTCTCCTACGAACAGCATCATTGGTTTCGACCCTAACCTCTTTTTTGGATTTCCTGCATAATCAGCGAGAGATTTGTATCTCATGATCCCCAACTCGGCGATATCAAGCATTCTTCTATCGAATGTTCGACCGATACACAAGTTGTTTGGTCTCTTTTTGTTGTGGCTTGCCAATGCAAATAAAGAACAATCGTTTTTGGTGGTTAAAAATTCAAGACTCTGCTGTCCCTCGTCAGCAAATGGTATAATGGTGTTATTTTTGCTGAGTAGCTTTCCATTTGGAGCTTTCATGGAGCGGATATCTTTGAGAACATTGGACATATTGTCAGAGCATCGGATGCCCTTGAGAAGGAGAGCACTTTTGGCACCCTCAACAAGTTGGGCATCTACGTGCTTTTTCAAGTAACGAGATACTCTTGCCTTTGGAGCTTTGCCCCCAGAGAGCTGTTTAAGCCGAGCTTGCTTTCTTTGCTGTTCAGTCGGTGCCATGATGCCTTACAACAACTTTATTAGAGAAGAACAAAATGTTCTTGAGCCATTTTGTTGGATTGGTTTGTAGTTTTTTCGGGTTTTCATCTTCTCATTTCGTTCTGGCTGGCGCGGAATAATTTACTTGGCTCTGAGCCACGAGAGTTTTTACGTAGAAGCATACTGTACTGCTTGGAATTCTTTCACATCAGACATCTCGTACGAGAACTCGCTCTAGAACCAACCACATTTCACTTGAATTGAACTAAAGGTTCATCAATCATGCTTGCGAGATCAGTTGCCATAATTTGCTTCATTTCAATGTCGTTCCCATCGAAACTTCGGCCACTTGTGGCTTCGGCCTTTGTTCATGCACCTTTTTTCTCAAGAACAAAATTTGCCTCCTGCAGGCCAGCAATCACCGTTTTGAATAGCCAGCCTAGCGATGATTTCTCGACGTCCAGCTGGATGGATAAGAATAACGATTTCAAACAGTATGACAGTCCAGTTGGAAATTCCGGGGGAGATAAACGTAAAAGCACTGATAAACAGAGGAGGAGGAGGAATGACAAGAGAACGGAAGAATTTAATGATAAACAACATTTCCGCGATAACTTCAGGGGAACCAGGGTTTTTGTGCAAGGAATTCCAGATTCTGCGAGCTGGCAAGACCTTAAAGATCACTTTAAGATTGCAGGAGATGTTGTTTTCGCGTCAGTGAGTATTGACGCCACTACTGGACGTTCAAAGGGATGTGGAGTTGTACAATATGAGAATACTGAGATGGCTAATGAGGCCATCAAGACCATGAGGGATCACCCAATGAACGGAGCCGCATTGTATGTACGCGAGGACCATCAAGAGGAAAGAGTTGATCGTCAGCTGGGAGAAAGAAAACGAGGAAGTACTCCTTCATCAACGTGGAGGTGTGCTGACGAAACTAATTTGGCACTGCTTTCCGACGAAGACACTTTAACTGTCAAAAGTCTTATCAAGGCTCGTGATCAGGCTCGGAAAAGAAAGAATTTTGATGTTTCTGATAACATTCGCGAAGATTTGAAAAGGAAATTCAGCGTTCATATTGATGATAGAATGAAGCTCTGGTGGGTGTCTGCTGATAATGCAATTCCTCAATCCGTGTCAGATTTAAAAGGAGATGGTCGATGGGGAAAGCAGAAGGATTGGCGTCAAATTCCAACATCAATGGAAAATGATGCCTGTGTAGATCCTGATCTTGTTTTTGGACTCTTGAAACAGAGAGATATCGCGAGGAGGGAAAAGGATTTTGCTACTGCGGATAGATTACTCGAAGACGCAAAGAATGCTCCCGACGGCGACATTTACTTGAGAATACATGACGAGTCAAGAACCTGGAGAATTTGGACTGATGCAGCCCCGCCAAGACCAGTTTTTCACGAGAGGCCAAAATTAGGTCCTGCAGAGCAATGCATTGCTGTTGTGGAGAAATACGAGCCATCTAAAGTTAGAGAGGTAAAGACTCTTTTGGAGAAATACCCTGGAAGAGAATACAGCATCCTGAAGAAACTCAAGCAGAACTATAACGCATAAAAGAAGAGAATTGTTCGGTTAGATTTACCTTACGTGTGTTTTTATGGAGTAGATCGAATTGATTTCGTCTGCAATATCGTTCAATGTAGATGGCTCCAAGTATCCCACCTCCACCGCAGAAGAGAATAGCGATAGGTAAATTAAAAGGAACGAATACCAGTTACCACCTGAAGCTGCGTAGTATATCCAGACAAGGACCACACATAAGGTATAGCCGACATGTATACTTGCTCCAATTGAGAGTATTCGGGAAGTAGATAAAGCTCCAAGCTCATTGCCAAATAATTCAACACCATACTTCTTCACATTTTCGGAAATTTGAAAGATTTTGGCCAGGATTCCACGTCTCTGACTGCTGCTATAGTCGCTAGAAAAGTCAAAGGCATTTATATCAGCATTGATAAGAGGCTTTCGACGTGATCCACCGCTTGATTTTTTCACTGTACTTGTTTCTTGTTTCGAATAGCTCTTGAGAGCCAAATAACTCTTGTCGTGAACAATGATTTGCGAAATCAACATGAGAGTTGTAGAAAGCAATACTGAGATGGTGATCAATCCATCCTGCAGTCTATCACGGATCAGATCGCTGTGCATACTTTTCCCCGACATACCCGCAAGGGTGGGATTCCCACTTTCATAAATCATTGGGTCTATGTTGCAATGCCCAGTAGCCTTGCATATGAATTCCGACCTTGGGAGTAGCGCACAAAGTACCAAATATTCAAAGACGCGAAGAAGCAATACTTTGAAATGAAGATGGAACCTATTTTCATCAACAATAGATTTATATTGTTCGGACCATGCCTTGTCGTTGTTTCGGGGCCTCGACGATTTCTAAACAGTAGTGAAATTAGAAGATTTGTAAGGCAAAATGAAACCCCCCTCAAAGACAATCACACTTTTGCACAAAAACTTACATGACTTCCTCTTCCGACATTTCCGCCAGATCCTCCAACTAAATCTGGTAGCGGGGGCATAATCCTACCAAAAAGAAGAATTGAAGCAATGGTGCCCAATGACATTATCATACATATCATACCAAGGGGACTGTACACAAAGTTCCGCGACCACAAAACAGACGAAGCTTTAGCACCCCTAACACCATCAAACCTCCTATCCATGAATTCAGAATTGTAAAGGGCAGCATCGCGCTGATTTTGCTGTGAGTTATTCTCAGCATTCACCATTCGTGGATTCGCCATATTTTTATCAAAAAGTGCACTTCGAGGGGTTCGTAGCGGGAGTGAATAAGACGACAAAACTTCGTTGTACTTTTGGAAGAACCAAAGAATGCCGCAAGCAGTGATGATGAGTACCAGTAATTGGACCCGTGGAACGTACTGCCACCACATGTCGAACTTTCTGTTCAATTTCTTTATGCATTTTTTGTGGATTTCCGCAAATGAAGGTGAACTTTTACCATTTTTATTCCTGGCATGATCCGAACCACTGTTGGATGAGTGTTTATTGCGTTTATTGTTGGCAGAAATCGTCGCCGTAGTCGATGACCAATCGTTGTCATAAGATCAAAATCATTTGAACTACT
>Ga0115005_10000836_pt1 | contig 24089 bp, 19 predicted proteins | sample ArcOceMetagenome_FD_87163 | JGI IMG/M metagenome (GOLD analysis project Ga0115005, IMG submission 87163) | Marine eukaryotic phytoplankton communities from Arctic Ocean - Arctic Ocean - Greenland ARC118M Metagenome | ecosystem: Environmental > Aquatic > Marine > Oceanic | place: Arctic Ocean...
CGCGTCTAATTCACTACTCTGTTGTTTTATATTGTCGTTTAGCTGAGCTTCATGCCAAGTTAACCACAAACTAACAGCCAACATATAAACAGAACAAGTGATTAAACCCACACCAGATATAAACTTCCAATTAACAGACTTAACGTAGCTTTTTATTCTATCGACATTAAACAATTGCCAATACATGTAAGTCGGTAATTCGCTTACTGCTCGAGTAATACACCTAATATAATCTCGGTGGGCTTGCGCCTTATCAGTGTCCAAAGGGAGCGTAGAATCGATGTCCTGCGCAGTCAAAACTTTACATTGAAATTGATGTCCTATTTGTTTTACTTCGAGTTTTCGCGTATCTGATACGCTAAAAATCGAACTATGATTTAGCAATTCATCAGAAAGTTGATTTTTAAGCAACAAAGGCTCTGGAATGATCATCCAACATTGATTAATCACATCATCATAAACGGACTGCCTAATAGTACAAAAGGTCACTACTGAACGATTTTCGTCTATTCTGTTGACTTCAAAGTAAGTTTTTCCAGCAAATGGTGCGTCATTGGGCACTAGGCGCGCTGCATTAATTGCCTCTTTTATCGAGCCAATGGGAATTTCACGAGTACTTTCGAAACAATATTCTTTACCTACAATTAGAATAGGCTTGATGACTTCACCTTTAGCCTTCTTATTTTGGTCAAGCTCTACTTGATTCGTAGTTGTTGAATCGAAGGTGTAGAGTTTGTCTGCGAGTAAAGATAGATATGACACTAAATTAGATAGAAAAACAGCTTTCAGAATACTCTCCAACAACATTCAATAATTTATAAACCAATACTCGATTATCCTGTCTAAACAGTTTATTTACAAGGCCATTAGTAGACACGAAGTATAATTAACGGCGAATTTGCTTTCTCAGTTTGTACTTTTATATCAAACTTTTTAAGTAATCTGACCTCACCCTCAACAACCTCCAGTTCGACCATAAAAATGCTTCCAGGATGCGTATCCACATTTTTCAATTCGTTTTGACCGACTATATTTTGCCATGCTTGCCGTGTAAATGCCTGCTTGTTTTGCAATTGCACTATTAGTTCTGTGTTATCTTCTGAAAACACACTTCTCACTAATATAGGTGGCGCTAAAACAGGGTTAAACCACGGGGTAAGATAAGTGGTTAAAAGTGGGGTTAACTTTTGATAAAGCGCATCGTCGATGCCTCTTATGTATCGTAATTCAGACAAGTGTTGCATTACTCCATTACGACTGTATTTTGCCTCAGTTTGTGCATAAAAATTATCTTCTGCGCCCCCAAAACGCATGTCTGAATCACTATCTTGCCAATCATTTATGCTATTGATGATAATAGATTGAGTTGACTCGTTAACTTCCAAATTAGTTAATAATGATCGCATGTAATCTTCAGACATTGATGCGATGGAAAATAAACCGACCGCAGCTTGTATCTTAATCTTGGTTTTACTATCAGGCTGTATCGGCTGTCCTCGAAGATTCCATTTAACGCCACTTTGAACTTTATCAGATAAATCTGAAGGATCATGTTTAAATAATTCGTAATACACTCTGCTGCGCGCTGAACGCATAGTCAATTCGGCCTGTAATCTATCTTGAAACAATTTGGCAGTTTCAACATTACTTCTTGCTGCGTAATTCAACCCAATAGCTATCAAAGACATTATGGTGGTCATTATCAAAACTTGAAAAAGTGCGATGCCTCTAGAATATGTCATTTTGATACAGAGTCAGTGTGCGTTTATCCGCTTGGCTTAAAGGAAAATCAAACGAATACTGTTGTTGGTTATCTACAAAAGTAATACGAATAATCCTCGGCATAATTTTGCGAGATAACGCATTAAAGGTTTGCCACCAAGTATTATTTGAAGAATCTACGTCTGCAGCTAGATCCCTTGCACCAAAATACGTGAACCTTATGTCAGTTATACCTGGTAGCAAAACGACCTTATTCTCAAATTCAAATTCTTGTTCAATTCTCAGAAAAGGACTTTTATCTAGCAAGTGCTCTTCGTAGACTAGGTTGTAACTAAAATCAGCTTGTTTTTCGATCGACATCCTAGCCACAGCAATACCGCTTGCAGCAAACACAGAACGCCCTGTTATACCGATAAAACTATCGCTATTGCCCTCAAAATAAATTCCTCCAGTGCCGTCGTCTTTTTTTAAAATATAGGGAAAGTATCCAGTGACGACGTCTTTAGTCAGTAAAAACTTTTTAGCTGTTTGTGTGACCACGGAAAATTTATTGTCTGCCTTATGCCAGCGTTCCATAAAAAAGGAATAACCCATGCTTGAGATCAGTAGCACCATACTCAAAATGGCTGTTGCCACTAATATCTCAATGAGTGAAAATCCGCGTGTTGACTTCACCATGAGGCCTCTTCATACGTAAACTTTTTAATGCTTTTGCTATTTTCTGTAAGCATTTCAAGCTCGACCGTCCATAGCTTTATTTCATGTTCTGCCTGAACTAACTGTTGTCCCAGATATCTCGGCGGCGGACGCGCACTCTCCTTTACCGACGCTTTCCAACGATAGGCACTTCCAATAAAGCTACCTTCGCCATTTGCTTTACCTACTGAAGAGCTCTCGAATAACGCAACTTGAATATCATCTAGGATCATGATGGTAGCAACTGACTTTTCAACTACCTCTATTGCCCGTTCATTTGAAATGAGGGCCGTTCGCAGGATGATGGTAAAAACAGTTAGAGTAGAAAAAAGTATGACTGACGCAATCAATACTTCAACTAGAGTAAAGCCTCTAAGTGTCCTCTTAATTTGCTTCATAATGCGTTAACTTCAGCAATATTAAGGTAGCGGATATCGCTCACAGACACCATTTGTACAGAATTTGGTTGAATAAAACCATTTTCATTTAGTCTTAATGTCTGCTCGGAAAACTGTATAAAAGTAAAGTCTTTTTGTACATAGTTACTCGGCTCGTCTGAATAAAAGTACCCTAACTCTTTGTGCTTTAATTGAATAGTAATTGGCTTACCAGATAGAAACGCTTTATGACTTAGTTGCTTCAAAATTTGAAGTAGCTTTTTTTCGTCAGATACAACTTGAATTTTATTTACCTGCTTAAAAAGAGACGGGCCAACTAAGGCACCCAATGAAGATATAATGGTAATAACCACTAAAAGTTCGATTAGGCTAAACCCCCCAAGACTAGTTTTATCAGAAATCAACTTTTGACCTTTATATTGCTATATCATTGGTTGATATTATGCTGAGCAGCATCACCACTACAACCGAACCAACGATTGCCCCCATGAACAAAATTAGTAGAGGCTCAATCATTGATGTTAGTGTTTGCACCCAAGTTTCAAAATCTGTTCTTGAACGTTCAGATATCTCATCAAATACAGGTGCCAACTCTCCGCTTTCCTCACCCACTTCTAGCATAGACAGATTAAAGTCAGTTAGTAAAGGTACCGACGACAGCGCTGTACTAAGTTTATCTCCCTGCTTTACCTTACTAACAGAGGTGCGAAGCAATCTTACTATTTGTTCATTTTTTAAGGTGGCTGACGATAAGGTCAATGCCTGAACCAACGACACACCACTCCCGAGCATCATTGCCATCGATGAGTTAAAACGGATCCTTTCTACTAACAAAAAAGCATTGCCGACTAATGGCAGCCCCAGAATAAACTCATCTGATTTTCTTTGAAAATCTTTGCTTTTGTATGCGCGCATTAGCGCAAATATCGAAATGGCTATGGCTACGGCTAAATAAAATTGATAATTAATAAACCATTCACTCAATCCTAACAAAATAGCGGTATAGACAGGTAAATTAGTGGCGTTATCAAACAAACCAGCCATCTGCGGCACTATATAATTAAAAACGAAGAGTATGGCACCAATGCAAACAAACAAAATTACACTTGGATAAGTTAATGCCTGAATTATTTTTTGCTGTAAGGAACGTTTAAATTTTAAGTCTGCTGATAATCTGAAAAACACATCCTGTAGTTTACCTGATGCTTCACCTAGCCTAATCATGCTTATGTAAAGAGCATCGAATACGTCAGGATGGTTAGCGAAACTATCGCCTATACTTTTTCCCGCTTTAACGTCTTTACTTAAGTCATTTAACAGGCTTACCAATGCAGGTTCTGAGGCCCCTTTCAATAAAATGGATAACCCCCTGTCAAACTTCACACCACTGCGCAGCAACAAGGCAATTTCAGAGGTAATAAATTCAAGGCTTTTTAGCGATACTTTTTTATTTTCTAAACCAGGAAGATTAAAGGATTTTCTAGATACCGCTACTTTTAGACTAACAACAACTAAGTTTTGCTTGTGCAACTCTTGTGAAGCTTTCTCAACACTATTTGCCTCAATCTCACCAAAAATTTTTGCCCCCATCTTATCGTAGGCTTCATATTTGTAAAAACTCATCCTGCCACTCTAACTATTTCTTCGACTGTTGTTTCGCCATTGATCGCTTTTAACAAGCCATCCTCAAACAATGTTCTTCGACCCAAATTTTTATTCAATTCTTTGGCATGACTTATAAAATGGCTATCTTTAGGAATGGACTGTAATTGCTCATCACATCTTAAATACTCAACAACAGCTGTTCTTCCATTAAAGCCTGTATTTTCACACAATTCACAGCCCACTGCCTGTCGCAAGTTGAAATTTTCTGCCTGTTTCAGTTTTTGAAGGGCATATTTTTCGATCAATTTAACTGCATCTGGATGCGGTACTGAACAATGTTTACATACTTTTCTGGCTAGTCGCTGTGCAACAATAGATACTATTGCTGCGTTTAATAAAAACTCTTCAACACCTAAGTCAAGCAAACGTGTATAGGCACTAGGGGCATCATTAGTGTGCACAGTAGAAAAAACTAAGTGACCAGTAAGAGCTGACTGCATAGCAACATTAGCGGATTCACTATCGCGAATTTCGCCTACCATAATAATATCTGGGTCTTGCCTGACAATACTTCTTAGTCCCGCTGCAAAGGTAAAATCAATGTCTGCGTTCACCTGAACCTGATTGACTCCATCTAATTGATATTCGACAGGGTCTTCTAGCGTAATAATTTTTACATCAGTTGTATTGAGTTTATTTAAAAATGTATATAGTGATGTGGTTTTTCCTGACCCAGTTGGACCAGTCAACAATATTACACCGGCAGTATGTTGTAGATCTTCATTTATCCATTCTTGAATGTCAGCAGATAGTCCCAAAACACCCATGTCATATTTGATGGACTCTTTGCGTAAAAAGCGCATTACTACACTTTCGCCTTGATTCAACGGCAAAGCGGACACCCTAATATCTAACTCAACGTTAGCAATTTTTGTTTCTATTTTACCGTCTTGCGGACGACGTTTCTCTGCTATATCCATTCCTGATAATATTTTTATCCTTGAAACAACCGGAAGTTGCAACCGTTTGGGAATGGTATCTAGCCCCTGCAAAACCCCATCAATGCGATATCGCACTCGAGCACGCCCATCAATCGGCTCTATGTGCATATCCGAGGCGCCTAACTTTAACCCTTTCCCTATCAAGCTATTCAACAAATTTACTGTTGGAGCTTCACTGGCAAGCTCCCTGAGTTTATCTTCTTCATAATTTGTTAGTTGATCATCTGTATCATCAAAGACGTTGTTGCTTAAATCAACAAACCATTCGGAAATAGCTTGTTCAATGAGTGCATCTGAACTGACTAAAATTTCATAGTTTACCGACTCTAACTTTAGATATTGCAAAACCTCCCAGTTTAGAGGCTGGCTAGTCAAAAAAGTCAGAATGCCGCCTTGTTCAGCAACTGGCACCCACTTTCTTTCCGTTAAAAAAGGAACGTTTAGAGAGGTTATATCCTCTCTTTCTAATCCATCTAAAGAATATACTTCCTCGGCGTCTAAAAATTTTGCGTATATATTAGGTAAATGTTGCTCATCTAAACTTCCTAAATTAATAAGAAGTTTTTCTAAATCTCCACCAAATTTCTGTTGGTAAGTTTTAGCCTTGTCTAGTTCTTTCTGACTAACACCAGATTCAGTTAATATCTGCTCGAAATTTTTACTCATGGATTATATCGGCATCATCTTCATCACCGCCGAGCTGTTTATCGCTGCCAAATGACGTCAATTCGAACGGCTTGCCATTGGGCCTGGGGCTAACATAAAAATAAGGTGTTCCCCAGGGATCAGCAGGTACGTTTTTAGGTAAATACGGTCCATCCCATGCCTGATTTTGAGACTGCACCAACTCATTTAAGTTGTTTGGATATCCCCCCATATCAAGACGATATGTATCTAATGCAGTTTGCAACATTTGCATTTGAGCTATAGCTGTTTTTCTTTGTGTTGAACCCACCTTAGAAAACATTTGTGGTGCAACTAAGGAGGCAAGTAACCCCATGATAACAATAACAATAAGTAGTTCTACTAATGTAAAACCATTTATTTTACTTATATTTTTTACTGCCATAATCGCTTAAAAACCTTCTTTAAATGTATGAGTTTTAATTAACAACTTACAAACTACCTATAGCGGCAACTGCCACCGCCAACTGATAGATAATCTGGGTAGCGCTAGACCATAATGTCAAGTTATCAATATTATCTGAGTCAAAGGGTACCACTATGGTATCCCCTGGTAACATTCCAATATTTTCACTGGTTCCTGCAAACCAAAAATCATTGCCTCTGCCTGGCAAATCAACTGAGCCGTTGGATCGAATAATATAAATTCTGTCTTCATCAGCTAAAGACTTCTTACCACCGCTTTTAGAAATATAATCTTCATAAGAAAAAGCGGCGTTGTATAAATGAGAGGTAGGTACGTATACCTCGCCAATAACGTTAATTGATTGGCTTTGCCCCGGCACATATAGGGTGTCACCGTCTTCAAGCACCAAATCTACGATCGCATTACCCTTGAGTAAACTTTGCAAATCAATCACTAAGCGCCCTACCGCTTCAACCTGTGTTAAGTCATTTAAGAGTTTTTTGGCTTCGTCGTAATCAACCAATCCCCCAGCCCCAGAGCTTGTCCTTAAACCATCAGACGCGACTTGTTTCCGCAAGTCTTCTGCTAATTTTTGTAAATTCTTTCTTTCTTGTGTCTTCAATGATTCACGGGTAAAGATTGCCGCATTTGGATCACCATACTGGGTAATATTACCGACCCTGTCTAACAAATCTTCAAGGGTCTCACCACGGCGAATGGTATATTCCCCGGGAAATTCCACTTCACCTTTAACGGTGACTTTCAGCTCTTGCTGCCAAGAAGGAATGGTAAATATATTGACTCTATCTTTACTTGTTAACATAACGTCTGAGACATTTCCGTCCAAAACATCACGTGGGTTAAAACTGATATGATTAATATCCGCTACACCTTTTTCACTAACCGTGGTGCGTGTTATTTCAGATTTCGACATATAAGACGACTCGGTTAAACCTCCAGCGGCTTTAATCAAACTGTTTACTGTTGCATTTCTGGTAAGAGGGTATATTCCTGGGACTTTCACTTCACCAGCAATTTCTATCAATTGTAGCGGTTTACCGTGTTTGGCTTGCTCACGCAGTTTAACAATCAGAGGTGATAACATACGTATACGGGAGTAATAATTAGTGTCTTTAAATTCAAGCACTTTTTCACGTTCAGTTTCTGTCAACGTAATAAGGGGCAACGTTTGCTTATCTTTTTGCGCATCAGATAAGTTGGGTGTAAGACTAGCATCATCGATGAGACCGACACTTTCCCAAAACAACTTGTCTTTAATGCGTTTTTTCCATAACTCTTTTTCTTTTAAATCCAGTTCATCTTTAGTGTAGGCTAAATCAGCTAAACGTAAATCGCCTAACACATCACCTTCAATTTTGGAAAAAACTAATACCCTATCATTTGCTTTTAATGCAATATTACTGGCTGGGTCATTTTCATCTAGCTCAGTTAAATCAACCTGAAGCAATTCGATGTCACGACTTTTGTTGATATCTCTGACCACTAATACATAGGTTAAGTCAGCAATTTCCAATAAATCTTTTTGCCTATTTCCCAAAAATTCAGATATGCGCAGGTTTTCTTTCCACTGGTATTTACCTGGTCGCGGAACCGCTCCAATCAAGGTAATAGAATTTGACACAAATGAAGATATTTTTGGAATAACAATATGATCGCCGTCAATAACATTGATATTTTCATGTTTCAGGTCAACCGTCAGTTGGATCTGCTCACCAGAAATGAACCTTCTTATATTTACTGCCCCCTCATAACCTTCTGCAAGCTTCCCGCCAGCCAATTTCATCACATCGGTTAAGGTTTCCTCATTTTTGAGTTCATAAATGGCGGGGCGTCTAACTTGCCCCTCAATCGAGACCGTACGTTCAATGGTGGGAATGAAAATCGCATCACTGGGCTGTAAAAGCACATCATTACGGGTATCGCCATAATTAAGTAAGTCATACAAGTCGAGTGTTTGTACTAGTTTCCCCGCTCTTTTTAACTGAATATTTCTTAGTGAAGCAATATCGCTTACACCGCCGCTCACAAACAACGCATGAGTAATAGTGGATAAGGAACTGATGCTGTAAGCCCCTGGTTTGTGTGCCTCACCCATCACAAAAATTCTCATACTGCGTAATTCACCCATGGTTAGGCTAAGTTCTACACCGATGATTTGTTTTTTAATATGTTCGGCCAAATATGTTTTAGCTTCGGAGAAACTCATGGTAGCAATTGCAATGGGCCCAAGTTTAGGGATAACAATATTGCCATCTCTGCCAACTGTTAGGCGATATTCTGCGTTTTCTTTACCGTATAACTGCACCACTAACTCATCGCCAGGACCAATAATATAATTAGCGGGTACGGGTGTATTGGCTGCAGGTGAAAATGTAGAAGGAGCATTGGCAAATAAGGATTGCCCATAAAGCTTTAATGTTTCTTCGTCGCCGTTTGAGACAACAGGAAACTCTTCTAAGTCGTTAATCGGATTACCTTGTTGATCAAATTGAGTACCTCTGGGATACACCTCTGTCGCAAGGTTCTTATCTTTAAATTCAGCACCTTCGGAATTACCTGAAATATCAACACCTAATTGTTTTGCTAGCTGCATTTGTTGAGATTTAGGCAGTTGCTTAAATTGTTCAATTTGCTGAGCACTTTGTGCTTCAGCCCGGTGAAGGCTCAACAAACTGATATAAACAGAAAAAATGATTAATTTTAATACGATTTTCGACATGCAGTTTCCATAAAGTTCAAAGTCTTAGTATTCTAGAATTTACTTACTAAGAATAAACATCAGGATAGCTTATTTGTTTATTCAGTGGAATGCTTCAGCGCCAGTTATTCACCCTGCGTTGCAGAAATGACACTAAGTTAGATGGTATTACATAAAAAAAAGTCAATTTAAAAAAAATGGGTATTAAGAATAGTAAACCATGGACAACTACTCCTAAGTGGGTCCATTTTACATGGTAATAAGTCATGCAATTGACTGAAGACTTGAGTTGTTGTTTCGACTTTAGTATAAACATGCGGTGTAAGTGATAAGCAGACTTAATCGTTTTCTAAACGCAGTCCCTAAAAGTTCATCGGACTGCATTCATGATGCCATTATTGCCTGAAGGAATTAGCCTCACAGGGAAGCTAAATCGAGGCAATTCAGACTAACTTGTCAAACATTATAAAAATTAAAGGCAGACTAAATGACAACTGAATCAGTTCAAACCAAAACAAAAGATTTCTTAGGACATCCGGGAGGGCTCTCTACACTATTTCTGACTGAAATGTGGGAGCGCATGAGTTACTACGGCATGCGTGCCATGCTGGTACTCTTTATGACGGCATCAATTCAAGAGGGTGGGTTAGCCATCACTGTTGCTTCGGCAACAGCCATTTATGGTCTATATACTGGCTCAGTGTATTTAATGGGCTTGCCTGGTGGCTGGATGGCTGACCGTTTAATCGGTGGACAAAAAGCAGTTTGGTATGGCGGAATAATCATCATGTTTGGTCATATTGTGTTGGCCATACCCAATGACCATACCTTTTTTATAGGGCTAATTTTAGTGGTCTTAGGCACTGGTTTGTTAAAACCCAATATTGGTGCCATGGTTGGGCAACTTTATGCCAGTGATGACAACAGGCGTGATAGTGGTTACACCCTCTATTATCTAGGTATCAACCTAGGTTCAGTTATAGGCTATGCAGTTTGCGGGTATTTACGCATTAATAATGGTTGGCATTGGGCCTTTGGTGCTGCTGCTGTGGGCATGGCTATAGGCTTAGTATTATATAAGCTGACTCTTAGCAAGTTAGACGGTGCAGGTGCCGAGCCAACCGTTAAGTTGTCTCCTAAGGCGGCAAAAATCAGTTGGTCAATTATAGGTTTATTTTTACTTGCCGTTGTAGTGGTTGCCTACATGTTGATGAACAACCTAATGGCATTCAATGCCGTTGTTGTGGCTCAAAAATTTGCTATTCTCGCTACCGTCTTATTTTTAGGCTACTTTGCTGCTATATTTTTTCTTGGTAACAATTCACCTAACGAAAAAAGGCAATTAGGGGCGTTATTTTTAGTGTGTATCGCGTCTATTTTTTTCTGGACTGGTTTTGAACAGGCGGGTTCATCTTTGAATCTATTTGGACAAAATTATACCGATAGAATTATCGGTACCTTTGAAATTCCGCCAGAGTGGCTACAATCTGCCAATTCTATGTTTATCGTTATTTTGTCGCCTTTTTTCGCAGCAATGTGGATAAACATGGCTAAAAAGATGATCACCCCGTCGTACGGATTAAAATGTGCTATTGGTTTGATTATTATGGCTTCAGGCTTCTTGGTGATGTTTTTTGCTGCACAAGTGGCTGCCACAGGTTTAAAGGTTGCGCCTTATTGGCTTATCGCTACTTACTTTTTGCATACTGTAGGTGAGCTATGCTTGAGTCCCGTTGCCTTGTCAGCGGTCAGTAAATTATCACCTAAACGCTTTGCGGGTCAGATGATGGGGGTGTTTGTACTCACTTACTCTATAGGCAATGTAGTAGCTGGTTTATTAGCAGGAAACTTTGATCCAAACAAGGTTGAAGATATGCCTAATCTTTACTTACAAATCAGTTTATTTACAATTTCAATTGGTGCTGTCATTTTCTTATTTACATTTAAAACTAAGAAGTGGGAAAAGCTGGCAGAGCATCAAGATAACAATCGTGATGGACTGAAAGAACAAACAGCAAATTAATTTACACTAGGTATTAAAATCAATGCCCATCTAAGAGTTATCTTAGTTGGGCTTTTTAAACGTACAAGCAGGTCACATTGCATATGAAGTTGTATTTTTCCACCAAACAAATTCCTCAACTACGGCATTTACCTCTAACCGAAAGATTAGCGGCAATGCAAATGGCCCAAAGCAAATTAATTGGCCCTGAAAAATTATGCCTCAATGTGTTAAAAATGTTGGTCGTCATCCCAGTTTTTATCTTTATCATTCAAACGGCGACTAATTGGATGGCTATTTTTTGGGCATTATTAGTCACATTACTTTATCCTGTAATAGTTAGACCGGTGCAGTACGGATTATGTGCGAAATATATTCCTCAACCTAATCCTAATCCACATACTAATACTCATACTCATACTCAAGGAGATGAATAATGCAGACAATTTTAGTAACAGGCGGTGCAGGATATATTGGTAGTCATACCGTTTTACAGCTCTTAGAGGCTGGTAATCAAGTGATAGTGCTCGATAACCTGTGTAACGCTTCACAGGAGTCACTTAATCGTGTGGAAGAGTTAACTGGCAAAAGCACCATTTTTGTGCAGGGAGACATTCGCGACCACACCATTTTAGAATTACTTTTTTCCAAACATAAAATTAATGCGGTTATCCATTTTGCCGGATTAAAAGCGGTAGGTGAATCGGTAGAAAAGCCCCTTAATTATTACAACAACAATGTATACGGCACGTTAACGCTTTGCGAGGCCATGAGTAAGTTTGGCGTTAAAAATCTTGTATTTAGTTCATCGGCAACTGTTTATGGCGATCCTGTTGAACTACCACTTCGTGAGGATATGCCAACAGGTCAACCGACTAATCCATATGGCATGTCAAAGCTTATGGTTGAATTAGTTTTACGTGACTTATACAAGTCAGACAACGACTGGAACATTGTTCTGTTGAGATATTTTAACCCTGCTGGAGCACACCCATCTGGACGTATAGGTGAAGATCCTAATGGTATTCCCAATAACTTAATGCCCTTTATTACCCAGGTAGCCATAGGAAAGCGTGACCACTTATCTATCTACGGAAACGACTATGATACGCCTGATGGTACCGGTGTCAGAGATTATATTCATGTAGAAGATTTAGCCGCGGGTCACTTAAAAGCTTTAGAAAAACTAAACACCAATCCAGGCATAGTGACCTACAACTTGGGCACAGGCCAAGGATATAGTGTGTTAGATATGCTCAAAGAGTTTGAAAAACAAAGCGGCAAAGCTATCCCATATCAATTTGTACCTCGCAGAGGGGGTGATGTTGCCTCTTGTTATGCCGATAATAAAGCGGCCAGCGAAGCATTGGGCTGGACAGCAACCAGAGGGCTTGCAGAAATGTGTAGAGACTCATGGAATTGGCAGTCTAATAATCCTGACGGATATTAATTCTGCCCACGGGGTCACAAAATAAGTGAATTAGTCTTAGAGCAATGTAAAAATATTAAGCGGATATATTTACTTTACTCTCATGCACATGGTTTGGCGAATACCCAAAGTGATATTGATATCGCCATCTTAGAACCAACAAAACTTGACCCCGTTGAACGTTGGCAACATCAAAGTGAATTGGTTTTTATTTTAAACACGATGTAGATTTAATTGATGTATTAAGTGCTTCTACCGTTATGTAAAACCAAGTGATACAGCATGGCATATGTATTTATGACTCAGCAAACAATGCAGGATTATTTGAGTTGCAGGTTATGTCAATGTATCAGCATATAAATGAAGAGAGATCTGACCTATTTAAGCAACACACGAGTTTGGCTAATGAATGATATGGTCATCAATAAAATTGCAACCATCGAGCGATGTTTACAACGTATAAACCTTGTATATGCTGAAGTTGGTGTTAACTTGACTTCTGACTTCTGACTTTAGGCGTCAATATTCAATTGTATTAAATTTACATCGGACATGTAAAGCATCAATTGATTGAGCTAATGATGTTAACAAACAAAAAAACTAGGCATTACTCAATCAAGTAGAGACACCTTTGAATTTATGTTCAAGGCCACATTATTGTCTGAAGACGTAGTTGTAAATTTAAAAAAATGGTGGGATTAATAAATATAGCGGTACACGACTATCAAGCACTTAATATTGAAAATCATTTAGTTAAAGCAATAAAGTTAATGCCAAGATTTTGAGCAGATTATCTGGTCGCAGAGATAATGGAAGATGAGCAATATATGACAACTGACTTATTCCCACGTCTAAAGATGCGATGACATCCTCACAAGAGCATTAGGATAACAGTTAACGATGCCACTGCGGTTAACTGTTACGTAATTGCAACCCACATCCTGTAACCATTTTTCACCCTCAACATCCCCCTTAAGCATAGCAATAGTAGCAACGGTACCTGCTACCACACATTGTGGAGCCCATACACTGACTGCTGCCAATCCCTTTACCGGCCATCCCGTTTTTGGGTTAAGAATATGACAATACCTTTCATCGTTGAGCACAATAAAGCGTTGATAATCACCGCTACTGGCTAACCCCCCTGCCATAAGTGGGATAGTAGCTATAGCTTGTTCAGGAAAATCAGGATCGCTTATTGCCACCTGCCATGGGCTATTATCAGGATGAGGGCCTATTACAGCTATATCTCCACCCATATCGACTAAGCCATGATTTATGCCAGACTGCCTTAACATTTCAACGACCAGATCGGCGGCGTATTCTTTCACTATGCCGCCAAAGTCGAGTTCCATTCCAGCCAGTGGTAGATGAAAATAATTTTGATCTAAGACAATTTTAGACCAACCCACTAGTTCAAGTGTTGAATTAATCTTAGCAATAGCTGGGGGTTGTCCATTATTAAAGTCCCAGACTTTTCGCAGCACTCCCGAAGTAATATCAAACAAACCATCGCTGATTGCATGTGCTGTATTGGCATACTGCAATAAGGTCCAGAATTCGTCCGTTAATGTAAATCGTTTATCGGTACCTGCATGCGAATTAATATCAGACAATAAACTATCGGCAAGATAACGTGAATAATGCGCTTCAAGCTCGTTCACTCTGGCCACAGATTGGCTTGCAACCCGTTCAAATTGTTCTTTTGACGAGCAATATAAATACAACAGGCAGGGTGAGCCCATTGCACGGAAATCATGCTGATATAAATTCAAATCAGAACTGCAAGTCAAAGCCAAATGATACCAATGTGAAATCAATCAGCGCTGGGTTTTCAACATCAGTATTAGCTAAAAACGTATCACCGCTACTGCTGTATTTATCCGCACTTAAGGTCATAGACCAGCTATCAAATTTTTTGATCAGCTTAAGTCCCAGCGTAACGGCTCCGTATTCCGACAATCGATAGTCGGTGGAATAATAGTTATCGGCTCGCTCTTGCGTATAAAAAACGTCATAAAAGTAACTTTGACTCTGACTATACAATCTGATTGAAGGAATTAACTGAACATCAAAGAGTAAATTCTGATACCAAGCAATATCAACAGTGTGTGAATCTATACTCCAATCGTCTGTGTAAAAGCGATAATCAAGATGCAAAGCGGCATCCATAGGATCAACAAAATACCGGAGCTGGGTAGCGATAGTTTTAGATATTTTACTGTCTGGCCGTGCATCACCTATCAACCCCTGTTGGGTGATTACCATCTTATAAGGATCAGATAGGTATCCTGATTTTTTGCTCAATCCAACACTTAATTGCAACAGGGTATTTTTATTTAAAATACGGCTATAAGAACCCAACGTCGACGCACTGTGTTTTGACTGAGTATCCATTGGCCTAGTGGTATAAATATCAGCATCTACTGGGTTGATGTCATCATTAGAAAAATCTGCCGCGATTGACCAAGTAGATAATCTTTTTTCCGTCTCCCTAGAATATTTAAAGCCAAAACTCGCGGACTTGTAATCATCTTCTTCTGAGACTGCCGCTGTTATCCCATAACTATTAAAATCATCTATTACTCTAAGAGTGGCAGAAACATCAGTGCGTGTATCTTCTATTGAAGCGCCGCTCATCACTTGTAACGGTTCTTCATCACCAAACTTTAAGGTGTACCAAGGAGATGCACCTGACATTTTTTCCTTTTGATAACTCACAGACAAGTCGGCGGTATCAGACAAAGGCGCAATCAGTGAAAACTGGTTAACGTTTATATCATATCGTTCAGGTGAGCCCCCTAAAGGCTCGGTAAGAGGGTCTTCCTGATAGTTGTGATGGCGTACTCCAAATTGAAATTGTTCTGCAACCTGAGCACTGTGAACATGAGTGGCTAAAATATTACTGGCAGCAACCGAAAGAAGTGCTAGTGCATTATTCCTAGAATTCATCACTTAATTACACCCACAACCACCGCCACTAGTTGACGTGCCGCCACTTGACGCCTCTTTACTAAAATATACATGGCGTTTAAACGCCGCATCCATGGTATCAGGTTCAAATTGCATTTCTGCTTTAGCAAAACGGCCTTTTTCCCAGGGTTCAACAGTTGACACGCAACCTGTCAGCATTATTATGCTTATGACTAATAGTATTTTTTTCATTAATCTTTCGCCAATAAAAATTCGATTTGTTGAATGGTTTTTTTTGCAGACTTTTTATTAAAGCCTGTATGTCTGGCCACTATCATTCCGTTTATGTCTATTAAATAAGCGGTGGGTAAACCTGGTATATCAAAAGCCTTGGCCACTTCTGCATTTCCCTGTAACAGGGTAAACAAAGCAGGGGTGTTTTTCAGAAATTTTTCTGCATCAGCTCGATACTCATCCATATTAATTGCTAATATTTGCAACTCTTCAGCGCTATATTTTTCTCGTAACGTGTTCATAAAAGGGAAAGACTTTTTACACGGCACACACCAAGACGCCCAAAAATCGATATATAATATTTTGCCATGCAAACCTTGCAGATTAATGGCCGGATTGGCATCTTGCCATGCAGCAAGTTCTAGCGCGGGTACTGGCTCTCCTCGGTTAACAGCCATTGCATTAAAAGCCATAAAGGTTATCACTAATAAAATAACCCGCCTAAAATTTATCATTCGTTAACATCCTTTTGTTTAGGCACGTCTTCAGCTTTAGGGCTGTCTACTAAAGTTGGCTTTGGTATCAGTTTTGGGAATGTTTGAGGGGATCGTCGATTATGTTGTTGCATGCTTCTGGGAATAGGTCTTTTTTGGACAGGCCGACGGGGCATAACAGACCGCTCAGTTCCTTGCTGACGCCATTGCCAAGGTGCCACCATCAAACCATGACCCAACCCCCACAAACCATCTAAATTAGCTATGGCAGTTTTTTGAGCCTCAATATACCGAAAGGCTTCTATTGGGTCTGCGATATTAAGTGAGGCCCATGCATAACCTTGCTCAACCAACATTAAATTTACTGATTGATTGTTCTGTTGTAATTCAACTTGATTGTTGTCATTAACCAACACCTTCACCGTTCCTGAATTAACAAGCTGTTTGAGATAGTCTTTGGCCTCACGTCCATAGGGTTGTTCTCGCTCAGGTGCATCGATAAACGCCAAGTCTAACCGAAGTGCCGATTCTCCCTGTAAAACAACTGAGTCACCATCAACTACAATACTAATCTGTTTAACATTTACAGCCTTATTACAGCCTGCTAACAGTAAAACTAGTGAGAAAAAGCAATACATCTTAAACACATCTATAACCTTATACTGTTGCGCGGTTTATTATCGTTAAACAACAGTCAGTTGACGTCATCATTTTTAGACTAACTATATATTTGTGGGGTGGAGATATTAGGATTGAAAAAATCAAACTCATGTTCCACACCTAAATCAAATTGTTGCATGAGTGTATGATCAGCAATACCAAATTGACGTCTCAGGGCTTGAAAGACATCTTTAGGGTAAATAAGTGAGCCATGCGTTTCGTCAATTTGTAGTGTGGTAGGATTGATTTTTATCCCATTTTGAACTTCATCAGTACGGCCTACTACTCGGTTTGTCCAATTCACACCCTTTTTCATAATGATCATGCTACCTAATGGCCAATGATCTTTGCCACCATCATTATTATAATACGGAGTACGGCTGAATTCAGAATTGACAGTCAATGTAACCGCTAAAAAAAGCCAATATCATAAGTTTACTTTTTCGCACTCGAACGTTATGAGCCAACTCACCATTTTGCAACCCTACACCCTCACACTATTGCGCACATCTTGTCCCTGAGGAGTGGCTTTAGTGGCACTGAAAAAATCAAACGTTTCGTCATTGTTAAACGTAAAAGGTGTAACTAAAGGGTTATTCCCTATGCCCATATAATCTCTCAATGACTGCATCACATGCTTAGGATAAATAATGCTGCCACCGTTTTCCTGAGGTTGTAAAGTCAAAGGGTTAATAGGGATAACATTTTGTTCCTGGTCAGTTAAGCCTACTGTTCGATTACCCCAGGGTACATTACGCTCCATAATAATGGCACTGCCCACTGGCCAGTGGTCTTTGCCCTCTGTGACATTATAATAAGGTGTGCGACCAAAGTCAGAGTTAACCACCACTACAAGTCTATCTGCAATACCAAGCCGTTCAGCAAATTCCCATATATAATCAAGACCGTCAGTGGTCACTTCTAAGGATTCCTCTTGATCTCGGTCATGAAACTGATGACTATCAAAAGCACCACCAACGATTAAATCAGCAGAAACAGCCACACCGGTGTTCATCGCAATTAAGGCGAGTTGCGCTTGTTGCTTTAAAGAACTCCAAAAGTTGGTCTTTTGTACGCCTTCTTCAAACTCACCTGCATTAGACAAACCATCATTAAAGTCTTTTAAAATCGAAGCATTTTCTAAAGATGATTTATAATTTGATATCGCAAGTCGCTCACGAAAAGTAAGGTTGGTCTTATTTAACTTATCTGCCATCACGTTAGAACGTGTTGCATTGACTAAGTCCCAGTCTCGTTCAGGATTCCATGATTCCTGTGGATTCCAAACATTACGGTTAGGCTCAACGATATTTTTAATACTATCTGGGTTATCAAGTCGTGAATATCGAATGATGCCTGCTGTTTCGGCATATCCCCCATTATTGATATACGATATAGGTAAATTTGGAGCATTCGATGCTGCATATAAAGCGGTCAGTGTGGGAAAACCATTTGAAATTCGTCCACTCCAGTTATGAACTACTCCGGCAGTGTGCGAGTTTGTTTGGGAATCAATACCATTAATAATAAGCATATCATTATGGTATTTTTCAAAAAAACTAATATTATTTGCAAACGGCGCATACTGAATATTTCCAGCAGTTCTGGTTTCATCATTTATTGCCCAATGATTTATTTGCGCCTCACCAGGCACATTCATTTTTGGATCACAAAGAGATGAAACATCCCAACCACCCTCAGCTTGTACTGTTATCAAAAACTTTCCATTAAAATCAGCTTGCCCTGCTCTTATTTGAAATGCTGTTGGCAATGACCCCATTACAGAAGTAAGACCGGCAAATTTTATAAAATTACGTCTATCCATTTCTCTTACCCCTATTCATGTAAATATCTATAATCTGTCATAATATACAGAATCACAGTACGCCAAGCGCTCATAACAGCTTGCGGGTCGTCACCTAATAACCAACCTTCATAATTATCCTCAGGGCGGTTATATTCCCAAAATGGGAAATTACAAGATACTCCGTCTTCCGCTATATGGTTATTCATACCTTCAAGTCTTTTTTTACTCTCCCATGATTTAACAAGTAGTTGGTAAATAGCTTCCACTTCAGGATCATCAGTAGATAAGAACTCTCCCCAGGCTTTTTCTATCAAAGAGAGAATTATACTTTTATATAGTTCTGAGACAACACTGTTTTGAGATGAAGCATCTTGTACTGAAATGCCAACTAACATTTCAGATACCCCATAATCACCTGCAGGAGCCCAGCCGTCATCATTCCAAACAGTTTGGTATGCAAACACCTCAATACTATATTGACCACTCACATCTATTTCTATGGGAATATCTACAGAACAGTTTCCCCAAATACTAAAATCATCCTCATTATGTTGTCCTCCACAGCCTATATAAGCTAACCCCTCAAAGTCATTCCCCTGGAATTCGTGAATCACAACATTTTGACTATTTTTGACTCGTAATTTATCGATAATTAAGTCTGTGTTTATGTGAGTGTCATTATCCCAAAAGTCGTTTAAAAACGACACTGATGTCAAATAACTACCCTTTTCTAATTGCTGTCTAGTGCTAGTAAAGAGTTGACTACCGGTGTTATCGATTTCAGGTTCATACCCGCCCACTTGAAATACTTTTGAGGAAATTAATGATGGAGTGGAGTTTTTATTAATACCTTTAAATAATAATTTTTCTTTCTCCGGTAAAATAAAGTCGTTAACAACGATTTCACACGCCATCTCGGCCGCATGTGTTAATGCAAGTTGCGACATAATAGAGGTCATTTCCTGCGCTCTACTGATGACCCCGTCAGAATCAATTCCACCATAAGTCAGTTTATGAGTGTTAAGTAGCTCTGAACGGCGTTCAAAATTGTTCCAATCTGGATATTCTTCACCCCAGGATAAACCAAAAACTGCTTTTGTTTTTTTATCTAACAACTCAGGGCTGAGTAGTCGTCCTTTACCTGATTTATTACTAGAATGTAACTCAGATGCCTCTTCTGCAATTGTGCTACCTCTAAACCATTCACTCATAACAATATCAACTAGGGTATCTTTTAAATTCATGTGGCTGCGCAAACTGTCTGCAACGTTAGCAATATACGAACTTTGTGCATTATAAACCGCTGTTTTTGACTCGTAATCATTATCTGAGCTAACTTCTGGTGCATAAACGGCTGCAGAGCCTATAACTGCTGGCCACCAAAATTTCACAGCTGAAACTGCAAAGCGATCATCATTAATAATTTTTTGTGCTAACCATTGCAAAGAATGTTCTGTGTCTGGCACCGTTTCACTATTAAAACCAGGTGCTCGCATGTCACGATACCAAGTATCACCTTCTTGATAAGGTGAATTACCCTCGACTGGCCATTTATACGTATCAGCCAATGAATCTTTACCCCCCCATTGGTCTCGATAATAACCAACATCACCATAGTTTTTGAAAGCCCCAGCAACGGGATCTAAGGTTTCATGACAAACCGTACAATTAGAGTTTTTCATAGTGGGATTGTCTTTGTCCGCTAACGCATCGGGATCATTCGAACGCGCAGCTGATTTCTCAATGTCAAAATCCAAGAATAAATACTGTGTCCATCTTGAGCGCGCTCGATTACGATTGGTTGCGGTGGACGGGTAGCGCTCTAAAAAAGCGGGATCATTTAATATTCCCGCATGAGGCCAAGTAATAATGGGGCCTTCTGTAAATATCTCTAAACCAAAAGTCTCTGTATAATCATGAGTGTAAGTTTCATCCTCTAGCATAAAACCTTTAAGCTGAGCAGGAATAATCTCAGTCTGGTCAGAAGGGTCATTGAAAGTAGCATTAGCACGATAGTATTCAGCTAAACGAGGGTTCACCATCGTATAATCAGCGGTTAATATTTCTGAATATGGCTTTTCATTCTCGACCACATAGGCAATTAATTCAGGAGCCGCTTTAGCAAATGATCTTATAGCATCCCTATGCAGCCGGTGATGTTCTTCTTCGACTTCGCCTCCTATTTTACGTGCTTCAAAAGCAAATGTTGCCCCCGCAGGTAATCTTGAAAAATTGGTATCTAAAAACTCTCCACCATTTTGAAAGAATTTATAAGTTAATAATTTATCATTCGCACCATCCGTGAGAAATTGATGAAAACCATCTCCTTGCATAACATTACGAAGCGATGTTTTTAAAGATGCATTTTTTCCATCAACTACTGAAGCATACTCCTCATCTGTCGGCAATCGGCCAGCAAAGATCAATGCAGCTTTACGAAGTGTCTGGCGATTGCTTAACAGTCCCACTCCATTCCAATATCCTTTACTGCTGGTAACCAACTCTTCACCGGTAATTAAACCAAAATATTCACCCAGAGCTATATATTCTTCACTACCAAAGGCTAATTGTTGACCGCCGCCATGACCTAATGAGCCCTGAACTTTCGATAGCACATAATCACTAGTCACACCGGATTCACTTAAAAACATTTGCCATGTCGCATTATTGACCATCTGATAGTTAGTCACATTACTTCGCTCAAACTGCAGTCGACTCGATGCAGCTGCTCCGTTTTGGACATGACAGGCAACACATTTAGATTGCACTATTTGTGCTGATACATTGTCTGCATAAAATGCTTTAGCGCCTGAATCAAAACTACTGGTGACCGTATACACACCTAAATCTGAATTTTTTAATCCCCGAACATGAATATAATAAGTGCCAGGATTAACACTCTGACTCAGACTGAAGTTTCTACCTGAGCCACTGTCATTATCGGCAGTCAGATATTGATCATTGCCTTGTGCAAAAAACACCCCCACCGTGTCTACATTGCCACTGGTTGACAAGGTTAATGTGCCCGATTGAGTCACACTCAAGGCGAAGAAGTCGATGTCGCCCGCCTTATCTACCGTGCCTGACTCACTGGCATTGAGCCCTAAGGTACAACCGGTGCTGCTCATGCTGTCGCCGCAATCACTGCTGCCACCCGAGGCACTGAAACTACTGGTGACGGTATATGCACCCAAGTCCGAAGCCTTTAATCCCCGAACATGAATATAATAAGTGCCAGGACTGACATTCTGACTCAGACTGAAGTTTCTACCCGAGCCACTGTCATTATCGGCCGTCAGATATTGATCATTGCCTTGTGCAAAAAACACCCCCACCGTGTCTACACTGCCACTAGTTGACAGGGTTAATGTGCCCGATTGAGTCACACTCAAGGCGAAGAAGTCGATGTCGCCCGCCTTATCTACCGTACCTGACTCACTGGCATTGAGCCCTAAGGTACAACCGGAGCTGCTCATGCTATCGCCGCAATCACTGCTGACCGTTTTTTGTTGAACCTGAATACTCTTTTCTATACAAGCCGCTGATGCATCATCATTGTCCGGGGTTCCAGTCCTATCTACCGCCTCTGCGCACGCATACAAAGTCACCGTGCCTGCCGTCTCCGGTGCCGTCCATGTGAAACGCCAGTCTTTTTCATTATCCGGTAATCGAGCTAAACTGCTAAACGTATGAGTCAGCTCACTTCCCTGCTTTTGTAACCCCGCCCCCTGGCCCAAAACGCCGCCAGAAACCGAGATATTAATACCCGCCATGCTCATGCCACTATTAATAGGTGGGCTAAACGCATGCAACAAACTCATATCAATCGATTGATTAGGCTCTGCAGTTAGAAAACCATCATAGCTGAGATTAGACTGATAATCGGACCCATTATGGCATCCTGAATCATTACAGGTAGGGCCCTGTTGACCTGAGTGTCCGGTGATACCGCCAGAATTGGCTAATACAGTGTGTGAAAAAAATAAGGCGAGTACAAATAAAACGACAGTCCGGTCCATAAACATAACTCCAACAACCTTTACAAATACAATGATCAAATGCGTTTTTTAAAAAATACAACACATAACTTATAAAATAAACGGTTGAAAATCAAGCATCTTGATATTTATAAAAATCTGGTGTTTAAATAAGGTGATAAGATTTTGCAAAACTCCAGTTTAGATAACGTTGGCTTTACCTAACCACCCATGAGCCATAACTGATAAGTAATGTAGATGAGAATGAGTATGAGAATTAGCATTAACAAGGATTATGTTTGGTGTGGGATCTGTGTATGACAAAATTAACAAAATATGTCCGTTATCGTAATGCACTTAATAACTTTACTGGGCTCAACACCTCTATATTGACATCTGACCTATGTCCACTCTAAGTAGGAAGTCGTCCCTAAAGAAACACTATCTATCTCTGCATAGCCACGATTTATTATGCTCTGCTTTAAAAGGAAATATAACGTTTAACTCGGTTATCCCAGAACACAGTCAAAAGTGGCAGAGCAGCTAATGTGAGCTCTAAGAATTTGGTATATAGGTATTATGTTTTTCCTGTGTATTTCTTCTAGACAAAGCTGTAATTACAGACAAACGCGTTTTATATGGTCGTTAAAGCTAAAGCCCATCCAAAAAATCATCAAGGTCGTCTTCAAATGCTTCTTCTTCTTCGGACTTCTCAATGATCCCATCTTTCACTTTAAATTCTAAATTTTGAAAATAAGCGCTTTTCACAAAAGCATAAGGATCGGAAGAAGAATACAGCTGCTGCTCTTGTTGTATCAACGATGCTCGGCTCTCTAATGCTTTAATGCCCATGCGCAAAAAACCCAAGTAAAAATTAAGCCCATCAATAGGAGAGTAGGATGAATCAACAAAATCCCCCACTGAACTGCGCACATCACTCGGACCACGTGCGGGTATCATCAAATAGGGCCCTGTACCCACACCCCATTTACCCAGTACTTCTCCAAATTCCTCTTCTTTTGGCTCTAAACCAATTTCACTGGCGACATCAACTAAACCTATCACTCCCAGGGTAGAGTTTAGTAGAAAGCGCCCTAGACTGATAAAAGTGCCATCAAGCTTCCATTGCAACAGATTGTTTAGACTGTTGGATGGCTCTTCAAGATTCTCTGCTATGTTTAGTAAACCCGTGCGCGCTATTTGTGGCATATAATCCGCATAAGCGACTGCCGTAGGTCGTAATAAGTATTCATCTAATATTTCATAATTAAAATCCCACATCGTGCGATTTAATGACTCTAAGGGATCTTTAGGATCGGCAAACTGCTGCGATTGTTCTATA
>Ga0115005_10000839_pt1:0-7500 | contig 24000 bp, 13 predicted proteins | sample ArcOceMetagenome_FD_87163 | JGI IMG/M metagenome (GOLD analysis project Ga0115005, IMG submission 87163) | Marine eukaryotic phytoplankton communities from Arctic Ocean - Arctic Ocean - Greenland ARC118M Metagenome | ecosystem: Environmental > Aquatic > Marine > Oceanic | place: Arctic...
CAAGGAAGTGCTCCATGAGGGCATCGGTATCGGTGACGTTGGTGAGTGGCTTGAGCGGGAAATCCATTTTGAAAGAGGGCTGAGAGCTGAGAGCTGAGACTTGAGAGCTGAGAGCTGAGAGCTGTTGAGCTGGAGATGTCAGGTTTTAGGGCGGGGAGGTGGAAAGTGTTACTGTTAAACATTCACACTTTTTACTTTCTCACTTTCATACTCAAGCGCGAAGCACTTGTGCTTGCGATTCCTAGTTCGGTGACTAGGGTTTGAGCGATGGAAACGGTATTAGTTTTGACGATTAGCGGTAAGGACAGCGCGGGATTGGTCGAGCAGCTTGCGGAGGTAGTTGCTACACATGGTGGCAACTGGGAGCATTGCCGTATGGCCCATTTAGCGGGACGCTTCGTCGGCCTACTTGAAGTGAGTGTCTCTGGCGCCGCGCAGCAGGAGCTGGAGGCTGCCTTGCGCACGATCTCGGACCTGGACGTGATGATTGCTGTGGGCCAGCGTGAAGCTCCGCAGTCGATCCGTTTGTTTGATTTGGAAGTGCTGGGCAGCGATCATCCGGGCATCGTACGGGATGTATTTAAAGCTTTGGCTGCGGCAGACGTGAACGTCGAGGAGCTGAGCACTAAGACTACTAATGCTCCCGAGTCTGGTGGCTTATTGTTTGAGGCGCGTGCGCGTTTAGCTGCTGGAGCCGATGTGGATCGCGATGTGATTCAGTCGAAACTGGAAGCGATCGCGCATGATCTGATGGTGGAGATTCGTCTGCTCGATTAGTTTGATCTTGCGAGGGTATTTTAGGCAGTTTTTTCCAGCGGAATATGTGCTAGGATTGTGGTGCCTTTTTCGGGGGTGGATAGAATCTTTAATTGGCCGCCGACTAGCTCGACTTGATCCCTCATCGCGAGTAGCCCGAGGCTCTCATCCCCGGGTGCCAGTGTGTGGTTTAGTACTTCAAACGATTTGCCATCGTCACTTATTTTAAGGCATAGGTTATTGGCTTGTTGGCTTATTTCGACATCGACCTTGTTGGCTTGTGCATGACGAGCGACATTGTCTAGCGCTTCTTGAGTGACGCGGAAAATTGTCGTGCGACAGGATTTATCCAGATCTTCGACTTCGGCATAGGCGCTCAAGTGTGCATGGATACCTGTCTGCTCGGCGAGGGTGTTAATCAGTGTTCGTAGTGCAGGGATTATCTTAAGATCATGGAGCTCGGTGAGTTGTAATTTACTGGCTATTTGCTGCATGACCTGAATCGTTTGTTCGAGTGATTTGCGTGTTCCAGAGATAGTGGCGGGTAGGTTCGGGTCATTAAGGATCTGCTTTTTTTGTAATTGAATCAGGGTCTGATTGAGCTCAATCAGCGCTTTGGAGATGAGATAATGCATTTCTTTGCCGATTTGTTTACGCTCTTCTTCTTGGGTGGACAACATCTTGTGTGAGATCCGTTGTAACTGGCGGCGCATTTCTTGTGATTCATTGAGCAACTGAACTAGATGTAGTTCGCCTTTTCGGAGCTCTTTTTCTAGGGTTTTTCGCTCGTTGATTTCTGCTTGCAGCGCGAGGTTCGTCGCAGTTGCGATTTCTAATTGTCTTCTGGATTCTAGGGCGCTCTTCAGCTCCGTAATATCGGCAACTATGATCTGGCATATTTTCTTGGTATTGCCTTCGGGTGCGGCAGGTTTGGCATACACATTGACGTCACAGCCGTCTCCGCTTGATCGTAATAGTTTGGCCTGACACGCGTGCCCTTCATCCTGGGAGAACACGTGCTTCAGGAATTCGAGTAATTGCGATCTGCAGTCTGGGGTGAAAAAGCGTGGCAAATTATGATCGATGAGCTTATCTCGATCCTCGCCGAGCAAGGAGGCTGCCGTCAGATTCAGATTGGTAATGGTACAGGTTTCATCAATTGAAAGATAGCCGACTGGGGCGAAATCATACAAGTCGCTGTATTTGCTAAGGAGGTGTTCAATCGTTTCTCTGGAGCTATACAGTTCCTCGTTTTGCATCTCCAACTCGATCTGATGCACCTGTAATTCGTGTAGGATGCGATGAGTATCGGGTTCAGTTTTTATTGAGGCTTTTGTTGGCGACTTTGTTTTTGCTAGGTGCTTTTCAGCGGCGCGGCGCAGTTTGTTGTCGGTTGTTTTTTTAACTGTGGGCTTCATGGAGTATGATCAAGTGAAGTGTTGGAATTTATTGCCTAGGGTAATGGTTGGCGGTTGCGGATTCGGTTGGTGGCAGCAGGTGCATGGCCGTGTTTAAGTCCTGAGTGCTGCGGTGCCATAGCTGGCGGTTGAGATGCTCCTGTGTGGGCCAGCGTGGTTGATTTTACTTTATGCGACTAAGGGGGGAGTGGTTGTTCAGTGGGGTCTCTTCGTTGCGTTCTTTTATTTAATCGCTTCACCCTCCTTTCGTAGCCTTGCCTCTAAGGTCTTTGCCTTTGTTATGTCCGAGAAGGTGATGACCACGCCGTCGATCTTATCGTCCACTGTGCGGTACGGGATAATACGCATATGAAACCAGCGTTTGTCGCGAGACATCAGTTGCTTTTCTCTTGAGACCAACGTTCTAATGACCTCGCGTACGTCGGTGATTAGCTCTGGAAATTTGACAGTGGCAACCAAATCAGTGATCGGCCGGCCGATGTCGCTTGGGATCAGTTTAATTATTTGTGCGGTCTGTGGAGTAAACCGACGAATTTTGAGGCTTTTATCCAAAAAAAGTATGGCGATGTCGGTGCTGTTGAGGAGATTTCTCATGTCGTTACTGGCGCTCGAAAGTTCATCCAACTTCGACTGTAGTTCCGCATTGAGAGTGTGTAATTCTTCGTTGAGCGATTGCATTTCTTCCTTCGAGGTGGTGAGCTCCTCGTTAGCGGATTGCAGTTCCTCATTGGTGGATTGCAGTTCCTCATTGGCGGAACGATATTCCTGCTTTAAGGTTTGCATCGCTTCGTTGCTGAGCTGTGCTTCAGATCTGACTCGCTGCAACTCGTCCTCTAAGTTTGCTAGCGAAGCTTCATTTGGGTTGTTATGGCTGGGAACCCCCTGCCTTGGGGGGCTGACAATGGGTGCCGGCAAGTCCTTGAAAACGACCATCACTAAGTTCTTCAGTGGCGTCGGGTGATCTAATTGCTGAACGAAGATGTCTGTAAAATACTCGTTTTTGCCCGGTTCGATTCTGAGGTTTTTGAGAGTGACGCTGCCTTTTTGGCGGATTGCTTTATGGAATGCGGCGGCCAGTTCATAGCGCAGGCCTGCTCGGGCCATGGCGAATAGGTTCCAGTCTGCTTTGCCGGCGGCTGGTTCTAGGTATTTACCCGTGTGACCGCTGACATATAAGATATCGCCCTGCTGGTTGACGAGCGCGGCTGCTGGAGCGAATTGCTTGAGGACCAAATGATTCGCTAGATCCTCAAGGCTAGCTGGTATTGCTTCCGGCCGATGCGTCTTGTCTACTGCCTGAGTGGTGTTGAAGGATAACGGGAAAGTGACCAACGGTGCAAAGTTTGCAGCATCCAAGCGCTGGAAGAGGCGCGCTTTGTTGTTTAATGAGGTGAACAGATTGGTGTAACTGCCGATGGTTTCAGAGTTTCCGAGGAGTAATATACCGTTGGGGTTGAGGCTGTAGTGAAAGACTGGAATCAGTTGTTGCTGCACTTTTGCATCTAAATAGATCAGCAGATTCCGGCAGGATAATAGATCGAGCTTGGTAAAGGGCGCGTCCATGGTCAGGTTTTGCTTTGCGAATATAACCATCTGACGAATCTCTTTGCAGATACGGTAGCCATTTTTCTGTTTGATGAAAAATCGCTGAAGGCGGCTTGCCGATAAATCAGCTGCAATATTGGATGGGAAGAAGCCCAAGCGCGCTCGATCAATTGAATCCTGATCCAGATCAGTGGCAAATATTTGCAGGGTGATATTGAAGATCTTGGCATCTTCCAGTGCTTCTTTAAATACCATGGCGAGGGAATAGGCTTCTTCGCCGCTGGAACAGCCCGCTACCCAAGCGCGCAGCACTCGTTGGGGCGGTGATCTGTGTAATAGCATGGGGATCGTTTTTGTACGTAACAGCTCCCAGACTGGCTTGTCGCGAAAGAAGTTAGTGACCCCAATCAGTAGCTCTTTGAAGAGCAGCTCCAGCTCCTGCTCATTTTTCTGTAAATAACGGACGTAGGTCGCTGTATTACCGATTTGGTGGATACTCATCCGGCGCTCGATTCGGCGGAAGAGAGTGTTCTTTTTATAGAGGGAAAAGTCGTGCCCCGTCTGCGCGCGCAGGAGGATGATCGTTTTCTCTAATGCGCTGAGCTCTGAGCCTGCGATCGGTGTTATTTCATGGCTGGTGTGCATTTTGCGATGCAGGCAAGCGATGAGTTTTTTTGGCAGTTCTTCTACTGGAGCAATAATATCTGCCAGTCCGGCATCGATCGCGCTGCGCGGCATGCCGTCGAATTTGGCGGTTGCTGGATCCTGCACTAGGACTAGGCCGACCTGCTCTTTGATCGCTCGAAGGCCCAAGCAGCCGTCTGAACCCATCCCTGATAGGATGATACCAACACTCTTAGCCATCTGATCCTGCGCGAGAGAACGGAAGAAAAAATCGATTGGCAGGCGCAGCCCTCGGATCTTTGTCGGTTCGAGTAAGTGTAAGACGCCGTGCAAGATGGACATGTCCTTGTTGGGCGGAATGATATAAGCGCAATTCGGCAGCACCGTGGTGCGATCCTCGGCCTCCATTATTTTTATTTCGGTCGTACGCTGCAGCAGCTCTGGCATCATTCCTTTGTGTGTCGGATCCATGTGTTGGATAATCACAAATGCCATGCCGCTAGCCTGCGGAACGGCGTTGAGGAATTGTTCCAGTGCTTCCAGCCCACCCGCAGAGGCGCCGATGCCGATGATCCGCGGGCAGGGCACGGCGGGCGGTTTTGTGATTACCTTAGAAGTTGCGGTTTTAGTCAACTGAGTGCTGGGCCGCTTTGGCTGTGGTGGTTTCTTCATTAAGCATTTTTGATAGTATGAAGTCTAACTATAAACGGTAATTAGACCAGTTATACTTGATCTTTTTATGGCATCGATGGTTCTCTGAGGTAGTTCCACTAGTTTTTAATCACAGCGGCGCGTCTGACTTAGAGTAAAGACCCTACTCGACACTTGGGGGAAATTAATGACGATATCGTAGCTAGCTTAAATGGAGCGTTGATTCTCATCCGTAGGGCATGTGGCCGAGGCAGACTTTCGCGGGTCCTCAGCTTGATACGAGGCACTGGTATATTATCCGACTGTGACTATCTCCCTGCGTGGGCCATAAAAAAGAGCGCGGCTGTTAAGCCGCGCTCTGTTGGTTTTTGAAAGGAAACTGTCCGGTGCGCTAGTCGCCGTCAGTGCGTGGGCGGGGCGACTCCGATGTCTAGCGGCTGTCGTAGCGGTCGTGGTGCGTGGCCGCTAGTCGTAACGCGCGTGCATCGCTGCCAGCGGAAAGTACTTGCCCGGGCAGATGGTTTGCTCGCCCTTGAGTTCGCGGTGGCCGGCGAATTGAGTGTTCTTTTTTAAGACGTCGCCTTGCAGCCAGTCCATGAGCTGCGTGAAGGCTGCCAGTTGCTTTTTACTCGGCTGGGTTTGTTCAAAATTGCCGACTAGGCAAATGCCAATCGCGCTGAGGTTGAGTTGGTAGCTCTTGAGGTGGCCACCGAGTAATTGCTTGGTCCAGCGCGGGCCGATTTCGATCTCGCCGTCGCCGGAGTCAATGCCGTTGCCGATCAAGAAATGGTAGGCAAGGCCGTTTTGCATGCCGCGCCGGCGATGGGCGGCGTCGTATTTTTTGGCATTGCCGTATTTGATCGCGCTATGGTGGACGACGATGCGCTGCCAGTTGTCGCGACGCACCGCAATCTTGGCGGTGGCCGCGCGGACGTGCGTTAAGAGATCTGTGGAGTTGACGATCGCAGGTGTGTGCAGCGTTTGTCCGATGCGGATCACGTCGCTGGAAAGATTGTTGGCGCGTTTTAGCTCACCGACGCTGATGCCGTGGGCGCGCGCGATGCCTCCGAGGGTGTCGCCTGCTTGGACGAGGTAGGGATTGCGAGCCGAAGCGACGGCTGTTGTTGCGGCGCCTTGGCCGGGGATTTTTAACTTTTGCCCGACGCCGATCAGGTCGCCGGAAAGCCTATTGGCTCGGCGCAGCTCTGCGGCACTGACTCCGTGGCGTTGTGCAATGTGCCCGAGGGTGTCGCCTTTTCGTACGGTGTAGATTGTGTTGGCTTTTGCCAACTGTGCGCAAGCTAGACTGCCCAGCGCAATTAGGCTGGCTTGTTTGGTAAACTCTCGGCGGGTGACGTGCATTTTCAGAACTTGGTGTATGGTCTGACAGTAGTTTGCAGACTTTGTGCCCCCTGTAAAGACAGCGGTGTTTCGACGACTGCTAAACGACGTGGCCGGGATTTTTCGGGGTTGCAAATGCTGGTGGCACTGTCTCGAAGCTCGCCAAATCGGAATTATGCCTTTTCAGTTTGTGCACACTATGAATTCCCTTCGTCATTTTTCTTTGGGTGAGCCGTTTCCGGCCAGCCCGCATGCAGTCATTAGTAGTCTACCTACGATGGAGGATGTGCGCGACTACGAAGAGCATGATCCGCGGGTCATGAATGCAATGAAGTCCGGCTATCCGCGCTTCGTGGTGCATGAATTTGTGCAGAAGTTGATTGAGTTCTACCAGCAGCGCGAGGGCTTGGTGGGGCACGCGTCGGTGTTGGTCGATGGGCGTCGTGCGGCGGATGACTTGCTGGCGGAGTTAGGCGGGCAGGTTGGCAAGCGGCAAGTCGAAGAGGGGATTTATCTAGTTTGTTGCGATGTGACTGCGGTGGATTTGGCGAAACGTCTGCGTAAATATGTGCAGCATCTGGGCTGTGGAATCTATTCGCGCCAGGCGGAGGATTTATTGGTCAAGCATGGCCTCCTGCCGCGCGTTTACAAAGAAGCGCATGTTGCGGGCAATGTGCTGGTGGATGTTGAGCGGGTGCTTGCCGATCAAATCGGCTGTCGTGCTGCGGACGTGCTCCTCGCCTCCTCTGGGATGAATGCGTTTTATGCGGGCTTTCGCGCAGTGCAGGAGTTTCAACGCACGCGTGGTCGTAGCGCATGGCTTCAGCTCGGCTGGTTGTACTTGGATTCAGGTTGCGTATTGCAGGAGTTCTTGGGGGACGGCGAGACTTTGGATTATTCCTACGACGTGTTGGATGTGGATGCGATCATTGCAACGATTCGTTCGTATGGGGAATCGCTGGCTGCGGTGGTGGTGGAGTGCCCCACGAATCCGCTGATCCGTGTGTGTGAAGTACGTCGCATTGCTGAGGCGGTGCGTGAGCAGGGCGGGGTGATGGTGATCGATCCGACGATTGCTTCGGTATTGAATGTAAATGTGTTGCCGTGCGCCGATCTGCTGGTGACGAGCCTGACCAAGTATGCCTCGATTGAGGGGGATATTATG
>Ga0115005_10000839_pt1:15000-24000 | contig 24000 bp, 13 predicted proteins | sample ArcOceMetagenome_FD_87163 | JGI IMG/M metagenome (GOLD analysis project Ga0115005, IMG submission 87163) | Marine eukaryotic phytoplankton communities from Arctic Ocean - Arctic Ocean - Greenland ARC118M Metagenome | ecosystem: Environmental > Aquatic > Marine > Oceanic | place...
CTATAGTCAGGCCAATCGAATCGATGAGCTCCGTGAGTACAAAGTATGTGGTGACTTTATTCTTTGGTTCCTGAAAATTCGCGGCGTGTTGTGCATCCTTCTTCGGCTATATTCTCGCGTTTAAAAACGGTAACGATCGTTAATATGAGTATTTTTAGGTCGAGCCAGAAGGTGCGGTTGTTGACATACCAGAGGTCGAGTTCGAATTGACGTTTCCAAGTAAGTCCGTTGCGGCCGTTGACTTGTGCCCAGCCAGTGATGCCGGGGCGCAGGTCGTGGCGTCGCGCTTGTTCTGTTGAGTAGCGATCAAGGTAAATCGATGGGAGGGGGCGGGGCCCGACAAGGCTCATTTCGCCGCGCAAGACATTCCAAAGTTCGGGGAGTTCGTCGAGGCTAGTCGAGCGCAGGAATTTACCCCAAGGAATCAAACGCTCGGCATCGCTACCTGTGCCAGTGCGCATGGTGCGGAACTTGAGGATCGACAGTGGTTGACCGTTTTTGCCGGCACGCTGCTGCCGAAAGAAAATCGGTCGGCCTAAGATCACAAGCTGTATCGCGCATAATATTAAGAGCGGCAGGCTGAGCGCACACGCGAGTATGATTGTCGCGAAAATATCGAAAAAACGCTTCATATGTAGTATTTGTCAGTAAAGTTGTAAGTTCGTGAGAGTGGCTCCGATTTCACTATCGTCTGTAATTCAGTCAAACCTAGCTTTGACAGGATTAATGGCGGATGCAAATTTCTAACCACTGTAAACTTAATAGATTTTTTATAATTATGATCTTAGACGCGAACAAACGCACATTTTCTCCATTCAGTTTAACACGTCTGTTGACGACATGCTTTGGCACTGGCACTGGAGAGAGGGTTTGCATTCTTATCGATTTGCCGAACCCGGCTGATATTGAGGACTTTAGTTTTCTGGAAGACGATACGTTATCGATTCAGAACTATGGGTATGAAACCTTTTATCAGGGCTTTAAGGCTGGTGGCTTGGAGGCGATGAACTGGACCGGTGGTGAGCTGTATGCTTATAATGAGACCGGGGGAAGTAATCTCGACATGGAAGATGCTTGTTATGATGTAGAGGGTAAATTACTCAGTTTGGATCGGGATATTTATACCAAGTATGACATCATACTGACGGTTTCGACTTTTTCTGCAACAGCTCCGCTAACTGCCAAATGCAAGGAGTTCGGTTTTCGTGGAGCGACCTTACATGGGCTGAATCAGATCATTCTAGATACTGGGCTTGCGGTCGATTATAATATCGTGAGTGAAGAGGCGGAGCGTATCCGATGCGGTCTGACACAAGCCGATCGTTTCGAAATCGACTTTGAAGTGGAAAGCAAGATTTACACATTGGTGCTACATACCAATGGCCAAGAGGCGCAAAAGAGCCACGGCTTGTGCCCTGCTGGCAAGGCGGATGTGGCGAATTTACCTGCTGGGGAAGTTTATTTTGTACCAGAAAGTGCCGATGGTGTCTTTCCATTTAAATACGACGAAAGCACGATTGGGCTGCTACATGTCAAAGATGGTATGATCTATAAGTCGCAGTTTGTATATGGTGATTATGCGGAGATCGAAGACCACAATCGCCGCCTCAAAGATGATCCGATGATCGGTGCGATTGGTGAGCTGGGCTTTGGCACCCAAGTATTGCCCTTCTCGGGGCGTGATATTCAAGACGAAAAGATACTCGGGACAATCCATGTCGCCACTGGCCGTGATGATCATTTGGGTGGCAAAATTACCCCTGATTTATTTAAGGAGCATAAAAACGCCTCGCATGATGATGTGCTTTACGCGCCGCACAAGACTCCCGAGATCCGCTTACCTGAAGCAAGGATGATTAAGAACGGCGAGACGACCGTATTGATTCATCATTATCAGCCGTCGGATTATATCGTGGGCTTAATTGATGCGGATGGCCAATAGCGCTTGTTTGGTCTGGGTGCGGCACGATCGATCGGTTGTCTGTGCGTTAAGTTGTTGCTAATATAATAATCGTTATTCTACTCTTGCTGTTATAGTTCGATTTGTTTGACTATAACATCTCTTGTAGAGAATAGCTTTCACATCCAAGTTGAAGCTAGCCTATGATTTTTAAATTAGTTCGCTGCCATACGTGAAGACTTCATTTGGATTTAATCGATTTTTATCCGCAACTATTCAGTTGGGGGCAGCGACACTTGTTAGTCTAGTCAGTTTATCTGGCTGTAAATTCGTTGGATCAGATTATGAGTCGCCTCAAGTTGCCGCGCCGGATGCTTGGAATCAGCGTATCGTCGGCTCGCCAGTCGGCGTCTTGGCGGTGGATTACTGGTGGAAGCAGTTTGAAGATGAACCGTTAAATCAACTGATCGATGCTGCGATTGAGACTAACAAGAGTCTCGCAATTGCTTATGAGCGTGTGCTGCAAGCTCGGTCTACTCGTCAGATTTCGAATAGCGCCTTATTTCCGACTGTTGATGGGACTGGAGGTATACGCCGCGAACGCACGAGTGAAAATGTCGGCTTGTCTAAGGCTGCAGGCGGGGGCGGTTCGGAGACCTTCTATTCTGTCGGTGCTGACCTAACTTGGGAGCTTGATGTTTTAGGGGGTGTACGCCGGTCGATTGAATCAGCTGATGCCGGGTTGCAAGCGGTCGAGGAGAGTTACCGTGATTTCATGGTTCTGTTGATCGCTGAAGTGGCGAGGAACTATTTGGATGTGCGCACGGTTGAGGAGCGTATTATTTTGGCGAAGCAGAATATTGTGAATCAGAAAGGGTCGCTTAGGGTCGCGAATGATCGCTTTAATGCAGGTCTGGTGCCGAAACAGGACACCACTCAAGCACAGACGAATTTGTCTGATACGCAGGCATTTCTTCCGCAATTACGCCAGCAGCGCACCGCGACCGTGAATCGACTAGCTATTTTATTGGGTGGCTATTCCCCAGCAGTAGAGAAGCTGTTAGGTAAACATGAAATAATTCCGATGCCACCACCGGGCACTGAAATTGAGACACCTGCTGAAGTGCTTCGAGCGCGTCCTGATATACGTGCCGCGGAGCGTCAATTGGCCGCTCAGCATGCACGTGTCGGCGTGGCTGAGGCGGATCTTTATCCACGATTTTCGCTAAATGGTAACTTCGCGCTATTATCGAATGAGAGTGGCAACGTGTTTGAATCAGGCGCGCGAGCCTATGGTTTTGGCCCTGCATTTCGTTGGAATTTGTTCAGTGCCCAGCGTGTGCGTAGTCAAGTTGATATTGAGGAGTCTCGAACCCGAGAAGCGCTGCTCGAATATGAGAATGCAGTGTTGGAAGCAGTCGAGGAAGTGGAGACATCGATGAGTCGCATCGCAAATGAGCGCGACCGCTTGCAATCATTAAAGCTGGGTTCTGCATCTGCGAAAGAGACGGTATCCTTGGTGAAGGACAATTACTCTAAGGGCTTGGTTGATTTTCAGAATGTGCTGGATGCGGAGCGTACCGCGACTCGGGTCGAAGACAGCTATGCAGTGAGCCAAGGATTAATCGCCCAAGCTTATATTACGTTATACCGCGCATTAGGTGGAGGATATCTTGATGGCGAGGTTGAGCTGAATCGCTCTGAATAAAAAACATATTGTTAAATAGTTTATAAACACCATGAACGAGAACAGTAAAAAATCATCCCGACAAGGAGTCTTCTCTGCTGGGGCCGTATCTTTAAGCCTGGTAGTTTTGGGCGGTTTATTTTTGGCGGGCTGTGGCTCTAAGGAAACACCGCCACCCCTGCCGCCGAGTGTTACAGTGGCGGCGCCAGAAATGAGAGAGGTGACTGTTTACAAGACATACCCGTCGACCTTGCAGGGTGTCTCTGAGGTAGAGATCCGTGCCCGTGCCAGTGGTTATCTTGAAAAGACCAATTTCAATGAAGGCTCGTTTGTTAACAAGGGCGATTTATTATTCATCATCGAGCAAGCGCCATATAAATTGGCGGTTGAATCATCGCAGGCTGACCTCGAGCGTGCCGAAGCTGGGCGTGAGCTTGCCGAGACGCGAAAGCAGCGCCTCGAGCTCGCATTGCAGACGAATTCAGTTTCAGAGGTTGAAGTTGATATTGCTGCCGCGGAACTGGCGCAGTCGATCGCATCCGTGAATCAGGCAAAGGCGCATTTAAATAATGCCAAGTTGGACTTAAGCTATACGACGGTGCATGCGCCGATCAGTGGACGTATCTCGTTGGCGAATGTAAGTGATGAGAACTTGGTCGGGTATTCAGAGCCTACCATTATCACTTCGATTGTCGATGATTCGACGATTGAAGCATATTTTGAGGTGCCAGAGCGAGAAGCCATTAAATTTCTTCGTCAGCGCTCCGACCAAAAAGTCAGCGAGTATGTCAGAGGGCTCGACGTTAAGCTAGAGTTGGCAGATCGCTCTATGTATGGCACCATTGGTCATATCGACTTTATGGATAACAAAGTCGATTCGATGACTCGCACGATTCGAGTTCGTGCCATTTTTGATAATGCCAAGTATGAACTGACGTCTGGTTTGTTTGCCACCGTGCAGGTGCCGGTCGCCCCAGATCAGCGCAACCCGACCGAAACAAAGGCGATTGTTGTGCCCGCAGAGGTCGTGCTGCGTGATATCGGTGGACGCTATGTCTGGGTGGTAGACGAGCAGAATATTGTGCGCCGCCGCTCGGTTGATGTGGGCGAGACGATCATCAAACCTGCGACGAGTTTAGGTGAGGCGGCCGTTCGTCAGACCATCATTCTGGATGGCTTGAATGCGTCAGAAAAAATCATCGTCTCTGGGTTACAGCGGGTCAGAGATGGTGCGCCAGTGACTCCGAACGCTCAGTAACCTCTAGAGAATTCGCAGCTATGCTTAGTTTATTTTTCATACGTCGGCCGATTTTTGCAGCAGTTATTTCGATTGTTATTGTGGTGCTTGGTGCGGTGGCGTTGGTAAAACTACCGATTGCCCGCTATCCGGATCTTGCGCCACCCACGATTTCGGTGAGTGCGATTTATCCAGGTGCTGATGCAGCTACGGTAGCGGATACTGTTGCGGCGACGATTGAAAAAGAGGTCAATGGCGTCGAGGGCATGATCTACATGAGTTCGGTGAGTGCCAATGATGGTAGTATGAACCTCACTGTGACCTTTGAGTCCGGAGTCGATCTGGATACCGCAAATGTGCTGGTGCAAAACCGTGTGGCATTGGCTGAGCCTCGCCTGCCGCAAGAAGTGAAGCGCACGGGTGTGTCGGTGAAGAAAAAGTCGTCGGACATTGTGATGTTCATTACATTGACCTCTCCAGACAACACCTATGATGCCGCCTATTTATCTAACTTTGCCAATTTGCGCATCCGTGATGACTTACTGCGTGTCGCGGGTGTTGGTGATGCGTTGGTGTGGGGGGTCGGTGAATTTAGTATGCGTATTTGGCTCGATCCAGATCAGTTGCGTGTGCGTAACCTTGCTGCGAGCGAAGTCGTTGCTGCTATTCGTGAACAAAATGTTCAAGTCGCGGCTGGCCGAGTCGGTGCTGCACCTGCACCAGAGGGCACTGCATTTGAGTATGTCCTGAGTGCACATGGTCGGCTAGTCGAGATTCAGGAATTTGAGAATATTATCGTCGCCACTGGTGCAGATGGGCGGGTGGTCCGAGTCGGCGATGTGGCACGAGTGGAGTTAGGCTCGGACGTGTATAACTTTAATTCGAAGCTGAATGGCAGGTCTGCGACTGCGATTGCGATTTATCAAATCCCCGGATCGAATTTGATGGATGTAGCTGATGGTGTGTCGGCGGCACTGACCCGACTCTCGAGTGCGTTTCCGAATGATGTAGAGTATAAGGTAGTGTACGACTCGACCTGGGTGGTGGACGCATCAATTAAAGAGGTCATCATTACACTGTTCGCGACTGTGACCTTGGTGGTGTTGACGGTATATCTCTTCCTGCAGAACTTCCGTGCGACCTTGATCCCGACGATCACCATTCCAGTGGCCTTAATCGGCACGTTCTCGGTACTGTTGGCACTTGGATTTTCGCTCAATATATTGACGCTCTTCGGGATCGTTCTGGTGATTGGTATCGTGGTCGATGACGCGATCCTGGTGGTGGAAAATACCTTTGTTCATTTAGAGAAAGGTCTCAGTGGTAAGCGAGCGGCGGAGGAATGTATGAAGGAAGTGACCGGGCCAGTCATTGCGACGACGCTAGTCCTGTTGGCGGTTTTCATTCCCACTGCAATGATGAGTGGAATCACTGGCACGATGTTTAAGCAGTTTGCGATTACCATTTCGATCGCGACGGTTTTTTCTTCTATCAATGCGCTAACTCTCGCTCCAGCTCTTTGCGGGGTATTGCTCAAGCCTGGTCAAGCAGAGGCCAAGGGCGTGTTTAAATTGTTTAATAATTCGATCAGTGGGTCGAATAAGTTCTATCAGGGCTTGGTTCGTATCGCCCTGAAGAGCTCTGTCATTGGCCTCTGTGTTTTCGGTGCGATCATTTATATTTCAATGAAAGGCATGGGCAGTTTGCCGACCGGTTTCGTGCCTCAAGAAGACGAAGGCTATTGTATGGTCGGCGTTCAATTGCCAGATGGTGCGACCCTGGCTCGAACTGACGTAGTCATGGATAAGGTGCAGGAGATCGTGAGTGCCACACCTGGTGTGGTCGATTGTTTGGCGATTTCAGGTTACTCTTTAATTGACGGTGCGGCCGGGGTGAATGCTGGATTCTGTGTAGTGGTGTTTGAGCACTGGGACGATCGCAAGACGCCCGAATTGCATCAGAGTGGCATCCTTGCGGGGATGCAGCGTCAGTTCGCAGGGATTCAAGATGCGACCGTCTTTGGCTTCCCGATGCCTTCATTGCCAGGTGTCGGTACCACGGGCGGATTCACCTACATGTTGCAGGATCTGGAAGGCGGCGGTTTGGTGCAATTGGCTGGGATAGCCAACGACTTAATACGTGAAGCGAACCAAGATCCTGCTGTTACAGGTGCTCGCACGACCTTTCGTGCCAGTGTGCCGCAAATTTTTGTGGATATTGATCGCGAGCAAATTAAACGCACCGGCACCTCGATGACGTCTGTGTTTGATACGTTACAAATATACTTAGGGTCCTTGTATGTGAATGATTTCACACTATTTGGCCGAGTGTTTAAAGTCGTGGCTCAAGCGGATGCGCAGTTTCGGGGTCAGCCTAGTGATATTAATAAGCTGGCGGTGAAGGGCGCCGATGGACGAATGATCCCGTTGGGTGCGGTCGCTTCACTCGAGGAGAAACTAGGCCCACAAAATATCATTCGTTTTAATATGATGCCGTCGGTTAAAGTGTTGGGTAACCCATCTCCTGGGCATAGCTCCGGTGAAGCGATGGATACGCTGGAAGCTCTTTCCGCGTCGAGTCTCCCCTTATCGATGAGCTTTGCATGGTCAGAGTTGTCGTATCAGGAAAAGCAGGCTGCAACCGGGCTCGCGGTCGTGTTCGCATTTGCGGTGTTGATGGTTTACTTGCTGCTGGCTGCTCAGTACGAGAGCTGGACGCTACCGATCTCTGTTTGCTTGTCGGTCCCGATTGCTCTGCTCGGTGCGGTGATTGCGGTTAAAATGCGCGGCATGGAGAACAATGTGTATACGCAGATCGGACTGATTCTGTTGATCGCGCTATCGACTAAGACTGCAATTTTGTTGACCGAATTCGCGAGTGCTCAGCGTAAAAGCGGAATGAGCATTTTTGATTCGGCTGTTGAGTCAGTGAAACTTCGTTTTCGTGCGGTGTTGATGACTGCACTCTCGTTCATTCTTGGCGTGATTCCATTATTGATCGCTTCGGGCGCCGGCTCGTCATCGCGTCAAATCCTCGGCACGACAGTTTTTGGTGGAATGGTAGCTGCGACTTTGCTCAGCTTGATCGTGGTGCCGATGATGTATTTTGTGATTCAATCGATTGCAGAAAAAATCACGACTGATAAGAAAGTGGTTGAGCCTGTTGAAAATGCCGATATCGAGAAATAGCCTTTAGTACATGTCCAAAAATCCTTACGAATCCGACGAACTGCTGCAGCAGTATTTAATCTTTCATTATGCCAATGCAGAGGAGCAGTTCCCTTATGCATTCGGTGCCGTCGATGCGCTAGGCTTTCCGCAGCGCTGTGTGAGCGAAGGGCTCGATGCTGCGCTGTTACCCGATGCGCCGCGGGCATTAGATCTCGGTTGCTCGGTTGGACGCTCTACCTTTGAACTGGCCCGAAAGTGCCGTGAAGTGATTGGTGTCGATTATTCGCAGGCATTTATTGATGCGGCCAATCGGATGAAGACGCAAGGTCTGCATCCTGCTTGGCGGCTAGATGAAGGCTCAGCTACGACACTACTGGATCTAAAGATAGATGCTGCGATCGATCCGAATCGGGTGCATTTCGAGCAGGGCGACGCACAGCACATCCGCGAGGATATTGGGCAATTCGATGTCGTGATCGCCTGTAACTTGATCTGTCGTTTGCCCGAGCCAATGCGTCTGCTGCAGCGCTTGTCGCGGTTACTCAAGCCTGGCGGGCAGTTGCTGATTACCACGCCATTCTCATGGCTCGAGGCATATACCCCGTCTGAGAATTGGCTCGGCGATGGTGCGGAGGATTCGTTTGCAGGCTTACGTTCGGCATTGGAACCTAGCTTTGAGTTACAAAAACAATGGGATATGCCGTTCCTTATTCGTGAGCACGCTCGCAAGTTTCAATATAGCATCGCGCAAGCGAGTCGTTGGGTGCGGAACTAAGGTGTCACGTGGCGTCGTCGCTTGCGACGGCCAGAAGTCAAGGGAGTCGCTCAAATTGGCCTGCGCAAGCGCAGACGCCACGGGTTCAGGGGCTGCAGGGACTATTGTGACAACTTTGGTAATTACACCCTGCTGCTAGTCTGCTGACTTGTCGTTTGGGCGTAGTCGAAGGGGTTGCTTTTGCTTGTCCTCGATTTTCTTGAGCAACTTGGCATCAGCCACGATGGGGCC
>Ga0115005_10000840_pt1 | contig 23963 bp, 11 predicted proteins | sample ArcOceMetagenome_FD_87163 | JGI IMG/M metagenome (GOLD analysis project Ga0115005, IMG submission 87163) | Marine eukaryotic phytoplankton communities from Arctic Ocean - Arctic Ocean - Greenland ARC118M Metagenome | ecosystem: Environmental > Aquatic > Marine > Oceanic | place: Arctic Ocean...
GCCCGTGAGGTAACGGTAGCTGCCCGTGAGGTAACGGTAGCTGCCCGTGAGTAACGGTAGCTGCCCGTGAGGTAACGGTAGCTGCCCGTGAGTAACGGTAGCTGCCCGTGAGGTAACGGGAGCGCCCCGCCCTTTAGCAGGTACCGTACCGATACCACCTTGTGCCTCAAATCTTCGAACATGCAATGATTTCCAGTCATCTGAAATCGTTGTACATAGTGCAGGATTTTACTTTTCGTATTGTTTACATTTTATAATATCTTTCACTTTCACAAATACGCTGCTAATGTTGGCATTATTCTACTCGTGGTTCTGTTCTGTGTAGTGTCTGGCGTATTTACGAAAGATAAAAGATTGGTTTGCGTCCTATGGAAGTTTGAATTTCCTGGTAGACGAAAGTAAGTATGCTTCTATTTTAAAAAGATAAATCGTATTGATCATTAATTTGTGTATCATATTAGATGCCTAGTCAACGGATTCTCCCAGACAGTTTGCGATCGGTCCAGGGTGAAGTAATAGTAACATCCAGAACTAGGATCTACGGCTTTTGCCCAGCCAATCGAAAATAGTTCTTCATCTGAAGGTATCTGTTCGCCACCGCCACCGGTGCTTGAAGATGCCATAAGTGTGAGAGATAGATCGTCCTCTTCTTCTTCTGGTGATGCCTGCACATCTTTTTTCACGTGCTCATTGCTGCTGCCATTCATGTCATGGACTGTGGATCGCGTGACATAACTCAATAAACTCTTGTTGTCTGATGCAGTGGTTCCCGTTGTTAGGACAGAACCATCACCAGCGAATTGCCCGCCAACCAGAGATCCATCTCCAAGCAAAGAAGCAGTGTCCATGGAATAGTCCATTGATGGTTGAGAATTAATCTCCATAGTGCCTGATGCAGGAGACCCTGGTACGAAAATGTTTTGATTTCTCTTTTTGGGAGATGAGGCGCCAGTAAGATTTCCTGGAAGATAAGAAGTTCCTTGCGCTGTTTCAGAATACGTCCCAGCCAATCCTCTGTTGGTCTTTAATGGAGGTGTAAGATGACCTTGTACTTCAACACGGTCGCTATCAAATTGGCGATTTTCATGATTTTCTTTGCTGTCCTGAGAAGAACCATCTTCCTTCGATCTGCCCACTCTATCACTTTTGCTCATTTTATCCTTTGAGCTGGATTCACCACTTCTCTGGGCACTTCTGCTTCTTTCACGTTCTCGGCGTTCCTTCTTGTCACGTTTCCTTTTCTCTTTTTTCGCCTTTTTCTCTGCCTTCTTTTCCTTCTGTTATTATTTGAGAATGTATTAGAGACACAATGCTATATCAATGCAGCAGTTCATACTTTAAATTCCTGAAGATAAACTTACCTTCGCCTGTGATTCTTCTTCCCGCGGTGCAGTTTGCAGGGGAGACTGTAGGGGAGTTTGTAGCCCTCCTTCAGTGGTCTTTTTTGCCTTCTTCTCTTCGTGTACCCTGAGTTTCTCTTGAATTGCCATCTCTAGTTCATCAATCTTTTTTCGCTCCCTTTCCCGTTCGACTTCACGCTGCTTTCGTCTCTCACGCTCTTGTTCAATAAACTTGGCAGAATTATTCATTATGGGAACTGTTGTTTGTGATTCACCCACTGATATCGCAGTGGAGTGATTGCCGTTGCCTTCAGTAAGCGCTAAGCTGTTTGCTAACTCCTCCTCAATGGCGGCAGTGTGCTCGTTCCCCTGTGCATTTGAGAGCAGATCAAGACTTCGTTTTGTGACTGGTGATTTGTCTGAGGGATGGTCCTGTGGCGGGTTCTGCTGCATATAGTTGTTCCAATTATTGATCAACGGGGTGTCGAAGTTTGCAGGACTCGCTGTATTCTTAATTGGTGGAGAAGTGAAATCATGATTTTCATGCATTAATTCTTCATCGCCGAAAATGTCATCATCGTGTTCCTCATTATTACCAGAGTATGGTTCATGAAGCTCATCGGAGTCTTCACTAGCACCAACAGTAGAATGGGCAAAGCCGTGATCATCACGTTGTTGACCGGATCCATAGTTATCTGATGAATGGCCAGCTGATGACTCAGTCCTTTGTGAGACAGATCCGGACTTGCCACTGATCACCGATGCATTATCACGTTTTGGAGAAGGAGCCGCAGACGCTCTACCAAAGGTTTCTTCCATAGCACCAATTTGGCTTCTTGTAATGCCACTGTCTTCACGTGCGAGCTTCTTTGGTACCTGCATTACCTGTCTAATATCTTGATGGGTATTGCTATTCATTGTCAAGTCATGATCATATTTGCCATCACCGAAAAAAGTTCCTCCTCCTCCAATCGGACTAAAGTGATTTGTCGCTTCTCTCGCAATGAAACCGCCTTGGTTTGGCTCCGCACACCCGCACATTGTAGAAAACAAAAGACTAGGTGTGACAATTGGGATAGGTTCTGTGCTCCAATCTCTCCTCCTTTTATCCCAAGACTTGGCGATAACATTCTGTAAAAGGCTTCGTGTCATCTTTGTTGTATACGGAGGTTCAAAGTTTGGTGCAAAGTAATTTGAAGGTTTTCCATTTCTCAAGAGATAAATGCCGTGAGGACGTGCAACTTCTTCAGGTGTCGCTCCACCTTCAATATGCGCCAGCTGCGGATCTAAATATTGCGGCCCCCTCTCCCTCCATGAATTAACCACTGTCTCCGAATGTGCAAAGTACTTGTTCATGTGTTTGACAGTCTTCCAACGTACTTTCTTTGCAAGAGTGATTTGGAATGGCCGCTTCATCCAGCGTGCACCTATATCTGAAAAGTATTCATACAGTTGATTGTGCATAAATTCTAAACACCAATTTGGCCATTCTTCTGGAGGGAAATCATCATTTCTCTCACAACCAAACCGCACAACCAAGTCAGGAGGGCTAATTCCATTAACGCCAAGCGCTTCAGGCATGACTGACATATGAGGAATGAAAACTTCTCCTCGAGCAAGGGCTGCAATAACTGTATTCACAGCAGCCTCCGACTCACAGTCAATATGTATGATTGGAATATGGACATTATCCGGTGCAGGAATCTTTTGCGCTTGAGGTGTTTTTGACCCATGATTGTCGAATTCACTATCTTCACTCAAGGAATTTGTTATTGAATCATTCACATTCGGTGGTCCGCCCTTTTCTCCACCACCAGCTCTCCAGCCACTTGCATCCGTGGAACTCACGTACTTGTAGTCTCTATCTTGCAAATCGTTAAAGTCGAAAGCAGATTGCCTAGAGGTCGTATCAAGGTGCCCAGCGGCTGCATCCCTCCTGGATAGCATTAGCCCAATCGTCACGGAATGCTTGCCCTGTGGAATAGACGCATCGAAATCACCGCGGACTTGTGCCCTATGCTCTGAAAGAAGATTGGGCGGGATAATGCGATTGGCGGAACCCTGCAGTTGCTGTTTCATGGTTCCTTGCCCACCAATAGCGCGCGTCCCATCTCTAGACGCTGAACTAGCACGTTGTTGGGCCCGAAGCAGTTTCTTCTCCCTATCCGCCATTTTTGCGGGGGTCATTGTGCTAGGATTATCCGTTACCTCACTGAGCAGTGCTCTAGCAAAAAGTTGTGACATTGGATTGGACTGAAGGGATGCATCGTCTTCAGGATTCACAAAGCCATTTGCGGACCGCTTGCTTGCAATGGGAGAAGAAAATGACGTTTTTGGAAGATCCCGATCGACTTCGTCGAATGTATCGGATAGTGACCCGCACACCACACCAGATGCCTGACCTATCGTTTTTCCAGCAGAGGAGAGAAATTCGGCGTATGCTGGTTTCTGTTTGTCCTTTCTGTCGTCATTGCCAGGCGGCCCAGGCGACTGTACAGATATATCGTTTCCCATCTTGTCACACCTCTTGCTTTTTATAAATGATGGTCAAGTAGTCCAGGAATTGATTTATGCGTGAAATGAAATTGAGGCAAATATATTCCAATCTTTTAAACTTGTAAATTGGTCACTTCAGCGATGCACAGTAAAATTTCAAAAACCAGACTCGGGTGCTAAAATCGACAGGTAGCAGGTAGGTTGATTTATGATGTCTTCCTGTATCTAGCGATGGCTCGTAATCCGTATCTTGCAAAAATTTTATCAGTAGCGAAGATAATATGACAATAAACAAAGAAGATGATTTCCTGCAGTGTTGCTAGAATAGATGGAGGGTCGTCAATACTGTACAGTAGTTCGAAGTGTGTCTGTTCTACAAGCTACCGGTATGCGAGTATTTGTGTCCCAGCTTGCTCGTGCAAGGGTTCCATTCAAAGAGTCTTGTCGCGCGCCGACCAGGTGCACATAAGATTAAAAATGTATCATCCCCGGCACGGTGGAGAAATTTAGCTCACAAACACAAACCCCTGGTCCAAATAAATAAAAAGAAAATAGAGCAAATTTTATTGTTATAATTCATACACGTACACGTACGTGGTGTAGTTATATTGAATATATGCCGTTATCTGTCCAATGACGCATCATGATCTCCCAATATATTGTCTTGTTGATCATGCATGCTCTCAATCAACATATCTGGATCGGTGTCTGATATTGCTTCCTCAAGATCCATATCTACCGAAATCAATTTAGCCAGAGTTGCAATTCTGCTTGGAACCTTTCCTTGCGAACTCGAACTCTTTCGTAACTTACTTCCAAGAAGTTGCATCGAAGCGGGGGCTGGCTGAAGAGCGTTTGCATTGAACACCTTGGCTGCTCTCTTATTCAGCTGAGCGAGTCCATCGATATTAAAAACACGTGCTTCCAACTCTGCTAACGAATGGTACAGTGGGGCATGGAGCGGATCTACTTCAAGACCCTTTTCCAAAAGTTCTCGTGCCACGTCAATTTTACCGCGATTGATTTCAATCTCTGCAAGAGCACAATATAATTTTGCAGAATGAGGGGCGTGCTCGAGACCCCGTTTCAATATAAGTGCTACTAAGCCTTCATTCTCAGACTTCTCTTCAATCTTTGCTGCTAGCAGCCAACTGGAACCCTGAGTTTTTTTCCTTGTCAGAGCTTCACCTATGAGGGTCCTAGCTTGATCATAATTTTGATCACGCAATTCGAGGCAAGCCCATGCTTGATAAAGCGGAACATGTTTCGGACATTTCGTAATACCAGCAGCAAATAGGGCTCGCGCAGACTCTTTGTTTCCACTTCTACTTTCCATTGTTGCTGTTGTGAACCGTTGATATGTTTAGTAAATTAAAAAGATGAGAAAGATGGGTATTTTAAAAGTGAATGAAACGAGTGAAATTCGTGTAGATTCTTGTGCTTACCGTAGGCTTGCCAAAGTGCACCATGGCGTGAATCATTTTTTATTCCACATTTAAACAGAGTTTTAGCAGCCTTGTAATTTCCGGCACGCATTTCCATAACTCCCCAACTTTGCCAGGCTTGTGCGTGCTTTCTGTCAACACTAACGGCACGCTCAAATAAATTACGTGCTGCATTATCATTACCTAGCTTGGCTTCAGATAGCGCCGCACCAAGCAAGAGTTGGGATGAATTACCGTGCTGCTCAATGCCCATAGCAAATACAACCTTTGCCTCGGCAGCGCGTTTACAATTCAATTCGAGCATCCCAAGAGATTGAGCTAGGAATATTGCTCTCTTTCGTCTGCTGCTATCCATCCCACTATCCTGAATTCTGCATTCCTTAAGACCTTTTTTGAGAATTATTCTCGCTGTCTCAATATTACCAAGGGAAAGCTCTAACATCGCCAAGCCGTGATAAACCGATGCAACATCTTTACAATTTGCACCAACTCCGTTTTGATAAATCAGTCTTGCCTTCTCAACGTTACCCATTTTCAATTCCATATTTCCATACGCGTTGTAAACTGGCCCATGACGTGGATCTAACAACAGCGCTTCGTCAAATAAACCAGCAACTTTTGTGTAATTACATTCATTTTCTATTGGGTGGGTGATTTCTAACATTGCATACGCCAGCAGAGTGGGAGCAGACGGCGATATGAGTAAACTTTCACTATACCACTTGCGTGCGACACTATAATTTCTCACTCGTTCCTCGACCTTACCGGCAGCTTGCGGTAGCTATATTCAGTTGATTGATGTCAGCATTTGTTCATATTCACATCACATCAAATACATCGCATATTGTATCTTACCGAATGGTCGTGTGGAAAGAGATCCATTCCTCGCTTCAGGATTTTTCTGGCAGCACCAAAATTCTTATGCTTCACTTCTAATTTTGCCCAAGCATTGAACAGGCGCCCATCCTTCACATCGGATTGTTGAGTCTTTGTTTCCTTTTTATGTCCCTCTATCAACCTAATACATGCGTCTTCCAGTTCTTTTTTCACTGTGTAATCAACCTGCCTCTTGACGTCCCGTTTTGATCCACTATTACTGGCATTGTCGTTCTTTCCATGCATGCCCGATTTTAAAAGTTGCGAATCGACTTTTCTACCTTCCAACTTTGCAAGGGCGACCATTGCTCGGCTGTTACCCGGGCTGACTCGTAGAGCTAAATTAAGTTGCTCTTCGGCACATTTGAAGTCATTAAAATGTTTTTCTTCCAGCCAAGCAAACGCTAAATAAACTTCTGCCGACTCTCTTTGGGAGTCTATCAGTAATACATGCGTCTTATACAAATCCCGAGCTTCGTGCAATTCTTTTTTTGCAATCATTAGGTTGGCAAGACTGCAAACTAGAGCAGCGGTAATTTTCCCTTTCTCTCCAGTTTTTAAAGGCCTTTCCCACATCTCTTGTGCAGCCAAAAAGTTGCCACATCGATGCTCCAAAAGGCCATACCCGTGACAAACATATGGATTGCTTTCGTCAATCTCTAACGCTCTCTGAAATAGGCTCCTCGCATAAGAAAGATTTCCAAGCGAATCTTCAAAGAGAGCCCATGCTTGCCAGATATGAATGCTGTCGGGGCACATCTCAGTACCATTAAAGAATGCTTGTCTTGCATTACTAAAAGGTAGAGTTTGTGATATATCTAGTGCCGTGATGTTAACCTGTGTTTCGTCAAAACTACTCCCCTCAGCAGCAATACCCACGATTTGTTTCTTATCAATATCAATCGATGGGCGTTTCTCACCAGTTGAGCTCCTCTCCCTTCTACTTTGCAGTCTTGCTAGAGCCAAATGAGTGTAAGAGTCACGAGGATCGATCTCTAAAATTTTCTCGAGATGTATACACGCCTGACGCCACTGCCCTGTCCGTTCCATTTCCTTTGCTTGACGAAACATTCTTTTCACTGTTTGTTTTTTTCCAAATGGTTTCTTTTTGTATGGTTTGCCACCATGCTTTTTGCTATTTTGATGTCTCTTCCCTTGTTGGTCTGAATTAGCATGTAGGCGAAGGTTTTCCTGTTTTCTTTCAGGGGCTATAGTTGTAGCCGAGGATTGTATTTTTTCATCTTGGCTGTCTACAGATGCCATGTCCAAATTCGTAATCTTTCGTATTCTATTTATCCTTTGTATTCTAATTGCATCACGTTTGGATGTCGATGTTCTTGCTCCCAATCTACTCAGTTGCGATAGCGGTGTAAATGATGTGGAATGTGGTGCAAATGTGGCAATGCACAGTAGCACTGCCGACATATATGCGTATATAGTAATCATATTTGGAACGTATTGAATATGATTGATATATTCTGGGAGGATAGATAAAAAAGAGAGTGAGATTTACAGTATCAGTTATACGTACTTCTTTTTGTTCCAAAGAAAAAAATCATACCAAGAAAGTATCTTCGTCTCTTACCTAATAGAACTAATGCCTAGTTCATCCGGTGTTACTCTTCAATGCTTTGATGAAAAATTAATGATTGAAAATTGTGATTTTGCAGATGCGTCTGTGCCACTAGAAGGATTAGACCACAATAATGGCATGAAAGAAGCATGAATTGCGTGTGTGCGATGCGAGCATTCAGAATGCTGTTGTTTGGTGGTCCGCATGCGTTACAAAACTGACGTTTAAATTCTTGGGGGGAAGTTGGGTCAGTTCTACACCCCTCCAATGCACGCAAGACGCGCGTTGTCGGAGGATCGCCTCGAGCCGAGCCAAGGGAAAATGGCGAACGGCGACGGCACAAAACCGCCCAACGCTAACAACTTTCAAATATAGTAAAAGACAATGGTGAGATGATTTGATATGGAACTTCGAATAAAAAGATGCGGAGACGAGATGAATCAGATTGCGTCCTACCAATCAAGTGGGCGAGAGAGTCATTGCAGGGTGCTCTCTTCCTTCCTTTTTGGAGATAACCGTTTACAATGCGCAACCCACCCACCCCAGCGATTTTGCTCGTCTTGTCCAATTTACCGCTGTCCAAGTTTTGTTAAACATTTGAAAGAATTCTTTCCTCGAAGACTAACACTTTCTTTCGCTTTTGCAGTCGGACGAGGAGCCTGTTGATATTCTGCCCACTCTCAGACAGGAGTGTCTGAAAAAATGTCCTGCACCCAAGGCAGCTTATGAAGCTTGCATCAAACGTATCGAAGCGAAAGGTGAAGGAGATTGCGAAGCTTGGTATTTTGATATGATCACTTGTGTCGATCACTGCATTGCACCCAAGGTTTTGTCCCAAACCAAATAAACGCCTCGGAGAAGATGTTGTCGATGTTGTTAAAGCGGGTTGCCTCTTTCTTTTTACCAAGAATGTTATTGATGCGGGTAGGGTTGACTAGATTGGGTGATTGATGATCAATCTGGAGAAAGCTTATTTTGTAGAGGTAATAACTGAAACACTAGTTAGAAATGTCAGCCCATTTTCATTTCAAGTGAATAATTCCCGAGTAGATCTCTTGTTCCAGGGAGAGACATTTCATTCTAACGTTTATACTGCTGTTGCTTTCAGCTTTTAGTCAAAATGGTTTGAAAATTCAAAGATTATGGGATAACTTGAAAAAGAATGCTGAATTCCATTTCCTTAATCCTACTGTTGTTGTCGTTGTGTGACTCAGACCCGAAGGTCGCCCTCCCAAGGAAGGGAGGTTTTGTCTAGTTTTACTGTATTCGTATTAGTTGCTGTGCAACCGTAGATATGATACAAAACTGAACTATGAAATCTAAAAATGACTTTTGCTTATTTTAAAAAAGCTGCAGATTTGTAGTTGCATTTTGAATTTGGCAAGCAGCATGGAAAACTTCTAAAAGCTGGAACAGTACATAAACGCGTGTAGAAGGATGGGGATTTCCTCGTGTTGTTATCTTCTTTACAACAGCAGGTTTGCTTAGCTATGTCATTTTTATCTTCTTGTTTTGTAAAGCAGCATGCTGAAGGAGCGCGAGATGTGAAATAATACAATTGCTATCAGCATTCTTTTCCTCAGCACCTCCCTGCACGTGGCACTCCCGAACAGAATTGCCAAAAAAATCAAAATCATAATTGGGGCTAATTCACCAACTTTTCAGGTGCGTGCAATCCTGTCTGTTCCACACCACTCGCCGTTCTTCTCCTTTTGTTGTTCCGACTATTTCGCTAGTCCCATCATCCTCGCCGCTAACAATTACGGCACCGCGACCCCCAGCCTCCTAAACAACACATTGAATTGATTATTCTAGTGCTTTCGGATAAAGAGAAGGGGTCGATAGAAAGAAATACCGGATATTTATCTTTTGTCGGTGGTCTCCTCGCTCCTCGTCGTCCTGCCTGCTTGCTGGTGCGGTGGTTGCTGGGCCTTCTTGTCCAGCTCCTCCTCCTGCTGGCCGACCGTTTGTTTTCGCCGTCTGGGGTTCTTACTAGTGCTTTGATTTTGTTGGTGTTTGCTGGTGTTCTTCGTGACAGAACAGTAGCATGCATGTAAATACAACAAGAATTGTTTGTGCCTTTGATCGGTTATTGGCGATTTTCTTTTTGGGTTTGTGTGTGCTGAAAGCTGAAAGGGGGTGTTCGTGAGTTGATAGGCCGAGGTGGGTGAGAGGCGCTTTTTTGTAGGTTTCTACGTACCTGCCTGCTGTATGTACTTTCTGGTTCATATTTACACGAACGTCTTACAAAGAAATCATTAAATAAAAATATAAAAGTCATAAAAAAGTACGTAGGTTTCTACCGGTTGTTTCTACGTACCTGTCCTATCTGCTTTATATTTACACGAACGTCTTACAAAGAAATCATTAATTAAATATAAAAGTCATAAAAAACATAGTACGTAAGTTTCCTACGTACCCCTTCCTGTACCTCAAATCGATTGTTGCTTTTTGAGGTGAAGCAAAAAAAGTGTGCCAAAATGAGACCCGATTTCAATTGAGCAATCACCGCACCGTTATACATTAATTAATGGCAACATGAACCGGCAATGGAATCTTCACTTCACAAATGACTCATCTGCAGGAGGGAATGGGTTTCTTGCAGCTACCTCTTCGGGGCAGCAGCAGGGAGGGGTTACTAATGGCATGATTACAGCACCAGCACCAGCCGCTGCTAGCGGCAGCCGCCGTGCTCCTGGTAGTACTAACGACGACAACAACAATACGAACACCACCACGACGACCAACAACGATAGTAGTAGTCCATCAGAATCAGCAGTAGATAGTGTGTTGAGAACAAGAGGATGTGGGCAGCACCAGCAGCAAGAACACGCAGCGGGGGGTGGGGGAGGGGGGGGGCACCACGAGGATGAGGATCCTGCTGCTGCTGCTGCTCATCGTCACCAGTATCATCATGATCATGTCATCATGAGGAGCAGGCCGACGTCTGCTGTGTTACCCTCCTCATTAATGCCATTCCCTCTTCTATCTTCAGTCAACATCAGCAGAAGTGGAGCAGGAACACAATCATTATTTGGTAGCAGTACTGCAAGTGCTGGTAATCATACTAGGATCCAGCACCACCACCATTTGGGGGGATTATCGGGAGGAGCAACAGTGCCTCGATCAGCCGGAGGATTATTGATGAGGGCCAGTCCCCAAGATTTGGATTATGAAACTTTGCTACTTCGAAATTCTATAGACGGAAGAAGAAGAATGCTTGCTGCTGCTGCTGCTGCTGCTGCTGGTGGAGGAGGGGTGATGGCATCTCCTCATGTGTATGGACATGGCACGACACCAGCATCATTAGCTATGCTCTTACGTGCCCGTGCAGGTACAGCATTAACAGGAAATCCGTACTATGTTATAAATAACACCAGCAATCCCGCCGCACTACTAAATGCTGGCGGGGGTATGATGGCAACTGAAGCGAATGGAAGTCATATTGGTATACCCCCACCAAGCGCCGCAGCGCGTGTTGCGGCTTCTTCCAGATTCTTAAATACGTTACAGCCAAACTCCCGGCTAATGCAGCAGCAGCAACCAATCATGTTGCCGTTATCGACAGTGATGGCGCGAGGGGGTATTGGAGATTCTAATAGTCTTGAAATGCTGTCGTTGTTGAATAGCAATCATATTAATAACCAAGCCTCTGCTGTTGCCCTGCTGCTGCCCCCTTCATCAAGAGGAGGAATTACTACGGTATCTCGCCCATCAGCAAATTTTCATCGGGCACGTGGAACAGACATGATCTCTACTAGTAGGGGTGGTGCGAAAACTAAACACATTTTCGCTTCTCAAGAGGAAGCAGATCGGTTCTGGATGATTCAATTTCAAAATTTGAAACAATTCAGAGAAGAGGTGAGTGAGAATCACATAAACAGATTTGGTTTTGAAATATTCATCGGTTTTGTTGTCTAAATCTGATCTTGATTCACTACAGTACGGGCACTGTCACGTTCCAGTGTAAGTATCAATACAACCAGTGTAGCTCCTCTTTTTTCCCCTTTTGACAATACATTTCACAACAAAATTTTCATTATTCTTCGAATACAGTTATTACAAATCTAATATCACCCTTGGTCAGTGGGTTAATAATATGAGGCATGTCTATCGTCAGTACAAGTCGTCTGGAGGAGAAACGAATGGAATTTTGAACGAAACCAAAGTAAAGTTGTTGGAAGACTTGGGTTTCGCGTGTAAAAAGAAACCCGGTTTGTTGTGGATGGCGCAATACAACTTGCTGAAAAGCTTTAAAGAACAAAATGGACACTGTCACGTACCTATGCACTGGAAGAATGATAGGAAGCTAGGACATTGGGTTAACAACCAGAGACAGCTTTATCGAAAATATAAATCTGGATTGCCAACCAGCATGAATGAAAGTAGGATCGAGTTGCTTGAAGAGATCGGTTTTGCTTGGATTTTAGGCAAAGATTGGAAAGAAAAGCGCAAAGAGGACACAAAAAAAAGCATCAAAGAAGTCTCATCAACAACTGAATCTCAGTCCATCGAAAGCAGCAACGAAGAATACAACGAGGAAAGTATCACGGTCGTAAAATCATCAAAGAAAGATGATGATGAACTGGAATCTCCAGAGGAGAATATTGTGGGTGAAAATTTTGCCGAAAATGCAAACGAAGGCGAAACTGCGGGTGACTTCGATCCTTCAACACCTGTTCCGTCTGACATCAAAATTACCAATCAGGTGGCATCTGATCCAACGGCTCCCAATGAGATGGGAATTACCCCTCCGGATAAAAATGTTGATACTGAGTCCTCTGTCCAAACTTGCTCGGTCGTTCCTTCCGGTCGGAATAGATTAAAAAGAAAGCTCCCACCAACAATCCCAGAAGTAGAAGTGGACGGAAGAATCCTTTCTCATATCCTCTTCTCAGACAGACCAGGGCAGTTTGGTACGGACGACTCTGATGCTGATAGCGACAATTCGACTGAAGGTCGGAACTTCCGACGTTCAACAAAACGAATTCGTATGCCCTACAACACTGACAAACACTGGAACAAACGTTTCGAAGATCTGGTCCAGTTTAAAGATATTCATGGTGACTGCCATGTACCCTTTCAGGTATGTGTCAGTTTATATGTCCGTTTATGCCTCTCTATCATCTTCACCTAACCCAACTAATGTTTTAAACCATAACATGTAATGTCTTGTGTGTAGTATGCTGAGAACAAATCCCTCAGCTACTGGGTCTCGAACCAGAGGCAAAAGTATAGACAATTTTTGAAAGGAGAGGAAAGCACACTGAACCAAGAAAGGATAGATGCTCTCTTATCCTTAGGGTTCAAATTCAATGCCCGTGATGCGCTTGGCGCCAAACAAAGCCTTGATTTGCACGCGGAAGAAACTGGAACAATGAAGATTGTCAATCCTGCGAGGGGGGTACCATCCCCTGTCGATCCTTCGTGGGATGCTCGAATCAATGATTTGAAGGAATATAAACAAAAACACGGTGATTGCTTAGTCCCTTCTATTCACCTTGCAAACAGGTAAGAAAGTTCATTAGCAATCTGATCTTAATATCCAGCACTATGGAATGCTAATACCTCACTTCTTGTATGACCTCAATAAAGACAACTTGGAATCTGGGTAATGAATCAGAGACAGTATTACCGAAGATTCATTAAGGGTCAAAGGTCACCTCTCGCTGCAAATAAGATTGCTGTACTCAATGAACTTGGATTCTGTTGGTCCCTTGATGGTAGAAGAAATAGAGCGATTAACCACGACACAGTCCAAGGTGGTAACCATATTTGTGTACTTGACGATGCCTTGACGCGTTACATTCTAAGTTTCCTTCTGGATATCAAAGATATTTTGTCTTTCTCATCTACATCAAAGTACTATTACGAACTTTTCAATGAAAGCGAAGATTCAAATGATTTGCTCATGTGCATCTATTTGCACAAGTATAGTAACGAAAGATTGATGAACATGTCAGAATGGAGTTCTTCCCAGTCAGTTTCGATGCTAGATGCGTGGAGAGATATGTCGAAGTTCAAGATGGCTGTAAAATTACAGACAAATCTCGACGAAGAAGCTATTGCTTTGGTAGACAAAGGTGTTGAAATGTATTTGAGACCTGCAGAAGGAATTGGAATATTGACACCAAGACAAGAATCTCAAGCAATCCTGAAAGACAATGCAAGCCTCGTGCCTTCAAATGATTTGAAAAAGTATTGTGCAGGCTATAGTGGAATGATTCGCTTCAATGTTCACCCCCCAATGATGCATGATGACGTCGACTGCTCGGGCAAGGTAGAGCTCAAAGAGCAAATTGCTATTTGGGGCGACTTTCAAGGAATCCGAGTCTGCAACTCCGTCGAAGATCTTCTCTCAAAACAAAGTGGAGATGTTTTTCATTCTGTCGGAAAGGCTAGATTTGGACGCGTTTTTACAATAATCCCTGCGCCACCGATACAGATGGAATCCGAGAGGCAACCTCATCCTCGTAGGCCATGTCTGTATCTTGGGTGTGTATCAGGAGCTGTGATTGGCCTGTTTCCAGTTCCTGGCGATGAGACTGCACTTGACTATGACTATGGAATGTCTGCGATGACGTTTGCACACTCTGGTTGTGTAACAGCATTATCTGTGCTGCATGTACCGATGTCTTCTGCAGCAGGTGGTGGCGAATTTCTTCTTAGTGCTGGTCGTGATGGGAAGGTTCATTTGTATCCTAATTCTTTTTCGGCCCGGCATCAATTTGAAATTCACTCGCGCGTCTTGTGTTGCGAAAATAAGACGCCTATCTTGTCATTAGCTTCTAATGAAAGCGATTCATCGTTTTTTATTTTCACAGGTGATGAAGGAGGAAAGATAATTATTTGGAAATCTAGACCCGGTTCCACCTTGAGACGATCTCGAGACGTTGATGGTGCATCGCCACGTGGTGTTCGAACCATGAGCAACTTTGAACCTATTTTCACATTGTCTTCCCTAGATGCTGGATCCAAAATATCAAAGCTTTCTCTATTTAAAAGAAACGTTTTAGTCTCCGGAAATGATGGGGGAGATGTTCGTGTTTTTGATATCGTGGAGAAGAAAACTTACATTAAGAAACAAAGGAAAACTGCTGTCAAAACCAATGCGAGCCTTCGTCTTGCTCAGCGCTTCATCGTTCCTATTGCCCACCCTGGTGATATTTGTTCTTTAACATTCTTTGGTGACGTACTTCTGACCACCGGTGCAAATGATGGACTCACAAAAGCGTGGTCGATGGATTCCGGTGATTTGATCGGCGCGATTGTCAGCTTCCGTGGTGCCGACAGTACCAAGCTCTGCTCGCAGAAAGGACTAACCCATACCGAGAAACGAGTGTTTTCATATGAAGGGCTGAAGAGTGATATTGTTAGCAATATGTTTTGTCAACGTTCAATGATAAGCATTAGTCGCGCTGGGCAAGTATGCTGCTGGCAGTTCGGTTTACTATTAGAGCAGAAAGTCATCGAATCCACGGAGCTTAGGACCGATGAATCAGGAATTAAATGTGCTTACTGCCAACAGGTGAATGCAGCGGATAGTGATTATTGCCAAACTTGCCACGAACCATTTGAGGTGGATCAAGTTTCGGATGGTGAGAAGGTAGAACAAAGTGAAGAAGATTCTGGCGATAGTGATGAAGAGGATGACGACTCAGATGCAGATTTCGACTGGAAATGCCAAGATTGCCATGCAACGAATACGACTTCCTTCACAAGATGCTCAGCTTGCTATGCCTGGAGGAGCATTCGAAACGAATGAATCTTTAAAATTATCTTTTAAATATCACCACAAATTGTAAGAGATGTATTAATAGCGATTAGATGCGTCGTTGATATTTTCAAGGCTAGACCATCCTTCCTTTCCCATTCCCTGCCTATTCATTTCATCAGTCCTTTCTCTAGCCAACTGGTATGTAGTGATGGTACGAGGAACTCCTACTGTAAACGTCTTTTCAACAACGAAGAGAACTACATCAATAGACCGCAAAGCAATCTTCGTAATCATTGATCTTTCACTTGTTTTTGTATTGGGCAAATCATCAAATGCTGCAGAATTTAAATCCATATCAACTTCTTTGAATGATCCTTGGTCGGCATCCTCGTCGTTCACGATCTCGACTGTTGCATACATGGCATCGTCATATTCATATAAGTTGTCGTTGAGATTGCGAACATTCTTTGAGGAGATTTCAAATTCTACGTCTGCTAATATTGGTTCACTTGCATCAACCCTGTTACGTGTAGCATCCGAGTCGATAGATTCACTGGGAACAACCTCTGAAACCACAACCGCAAATGTATCGGCAAAGTCCGAGATTTCATCAGGGCTTATGGCAGGATCCTTTTCACGTTCTTCAAAAACATCATAAAGTACTTCCCCTTGGACAGAATTTTCCACAACTGCATTAGTGTCTTGCTTCTCAACTTTTGTTGAAGTGAATATTTCAAACAACCTTTTCTTTCCTTCGTCGGCGACATTTTGCAATTTAAACTCATTTATTCTAGCTTCTTCTGCAATTCTTCGGGCATCAGCTTCTTGTTTCCTCGCCTCAGAAGCGAGTTTCTGCTCTTTTCTGTAGATGATTATATCATCCAGAGACGATAGCAACGTCCCTTGGTCATCTTTATCAAGTGCTCCAATTACTTCTGCTTTCAGAGCCTCTGATGCTTCGTATCCAGAGCTGACGGCCGCTAATGTAGATATCATCTGAACTCTTGTTTTTAGATTCTGGAGTTCGGTAAATATCTCCTCCTCGTTTCTGTAGACTTCAGAGTCGTCAGACATTTGAGCCTCAATATCGTTACGTGTCAAAACCATTGTTGTGATAACATTTTCCCATGATTCATTGGATATGTCACTATTCAATGTTTCCACAAAGTACGGGTTTTCGCCATTTTCTTCCACTCTTTCTTCTTGTACCACAATTGTCGTACCAGGTTTCAGCCAGGTTTCACCAGGTCTGGTGAGACATGCATTGAGTCCTTCAACGACGCGTTTCCTCTCATTAATAATATCATCTTTTGTTAATTCTGGGAAGACATCAATTTCATCATGAAGAATATCTGTGGACCTTTCGATCCGTAGAGGGCTACTACTACTTGCACTTTGGGACCCAAAGAGACGCTCTCCTATTCCTCGAAAGGTTTTATCCGCGCCACTTCCCAGGAGACCTGCATTTTCTAAAGTGCCTTTGAGCTGCTGCTGGGCATTCTTTGCTCTATACCCAGCATCGTTGCCCTCCACCTCCATCTCTCTCTTTAATTCCGCTATCCCGTCAGTGAGAGAGCCGGTGGCTCGCATTACCTTCGTATTGACCCCCTCCTTTTCGCGCTTCAAGACTGTTTCCTTTTTACGTTCATATGCCATTTTTTGCCTTTCATCATTTTTGGATGATCCAGCCGAAGCAACTGATCTCAAACCTCGGTCTTGAGAGACGGTTTTGCCTTTTAGGATATCACGAATAGACTGAGTAACGCTTTTGATTTCATCCATGGGTGTATTAAGCTCCTCAAAAACACTGGTTTCTACCCCTTGGGAATATTTTGAGGGTGGCAATATAAAGTTGTCTTCTGGGATATATTGAACAAAAGAACTGTTATTCGTCAGCATAAAGAGCGAGTCTCTCATCGTCTTAGCCATGCCAGCCCCGCTCTTTCCTTTACTGGGAAGGGCTCTCTTGGAATCTTTGATTGCTCTTTCCCATGCAAAAACGCCTATGGACGCTAGTAATTGTGCATCACGTTCAACTTTATTCTGCACATAAATCTTTGCAGATTCCACCATGCTGTCTGCCTTCGCTTTGATACTATTCCAGAGCTCGTTGTCATTCAGAGTCTTGAAGAAAGTAGAAGAAAATTCCGAGTTTCCTTCATCAACTTTGTTCCCTGCAGATTTATCTTTCTTCTTTACACCACTTTCTAGCATCTTCTTTAAATTTTCTTCTGACTTCAGATCCAAATTCTCGTCTTCTAAGAGGGATTGAAGAACCCTTTCATCTACATCACTGAGGGGCTCCACATCTCCCTTATCTGTCACTGCTGAAAGTCTCGAGGTTAGCATGAATGGTTGCTTTGCAGTTTGAGGCATTCTATGGATGACAGTATTACTCGTAGGAACGATAGGGCGAGAGAACAAATTGTTTCTCAGGAAGGCACTAAACCCGCATACGTTAATGAAGCAAAATGCAGTTGCCAAGAGGCAAACGAAAGACATTTGCAATATCATGATCGATCAGATTCACTTCTTTTCAACAATGGGACTGGTTGTCATTTATTAGTTGTGGTACCAGTACCGGATTAGCATTTAGTTCCCGTACATGTGTATGTACTACGAGGGGAGGGCTACTCGTATCATTAAAAATCCTATGAGACTTCAACCTATTGCGCGTATTTTCGCGCCTGAAAATTTGAAAATCTTCGTCGGCGGCTGCCTTACTTCTTGGAGGACCCCACCCACTCGGCTCGTGCTAAACCAAACAACCCACAGAATAGAAAGAGCTTCGTCCGAGTTGGCCTAACCCCTAACTCCCATCTTTAGGTCCTCAATAATGCGGTAGATTCACTTATAAGGAGCATTTTTGTCTCGTGGGAACTGGAAACGAACGCCCCTCACCTTCACCAGTTATCATTATCTGAAAAAGATACCGGTATAAAACCTTGCTATATACGGTAGTTGCTGCTTTGTTTTGGATCAAATTATCTATTCATCGCAAAGAGAAGGCAGAGAAGTGCCTACTAAGCCATGGCCAATGCAAACCTGCGCCGCAGAGACAACAGATCCCGACAAAATACAGCATTAGCGAAAGCGATGCCGCAAGGTGTAAAGGATGAAAAAGATACCAAATCGACAGGAAAGAAGCGCCGGAGTAAACCATTCAAGAACAAAAAGTGCAACGACAATGGAAAAAATGATGCAGAGTCTAGCCATGTTCAAATAGTGATACGAAATATTCTTCTTGCCAGTCTCATATCCACGACCTTGATCGTAGGTTCCGTTCTCGTTTGGGGCAAACATTTTGTTTGGTCATCCTTTGATTTGACGCCACTCTATGGTGCATCAAATAGTAAGAAGAAAGAAGTTCCTCCTCAGCGAGTATCAAAGGCAATAGATTATGACATTATTCAAGATGAAACTAATGATTGGAGCGCATCCGACTCGAAGCTTCAACGTGTCCACAATTTCCTCACCAATTACGTGTGTCGTGATGCCGACTATGGACAAGATGATGAACTGCCTCAATATGGCTATTGCCATCCGCTCCTCAACCCAGTCCCACGACGTAGAACACATAATGTAGCTGCGACAAAGTCGAATCATAGTATTGGATTCCGTGAAGTAGTGATGACTTTACCTCGCCATTTATTGATTTGGGATCTGGATGCGATGAGAGATGCATTTGTCCGGAGAGAACTATTTGGTGCGAGGCATGAGGGTACAGGGAACACAATCGATTGCGGGGCCTTTCTTGCTGCATATTTAGTGAGAAAGCTGCTGATAGGACGGGGGCAATGGGATGATCATTCAAAAAACAATTTAGATCTAGATGAAAATGCACGTTTGATGGAGTATTTGCAACTCTTGCCATCGTATCAAGACTTTGAGCAGACTCATCCTACACTCTGGCCAATGGATGAATTAGAAAATCAACTTGGAAGAATGACTCTCTCATTCAATCTAGTTATGGGATATAAAAACATGATGATTTCCGAGTATAATGCATTCTGCAAGGCCAGCGAAGAATTCAAGGAAAATGTGGGCGTCGAAGAATATATTTCCATGCGTCTGAATGTTATATCCCGTTCGTTTGGTCCTGGACCTCCTGGACCAGAAGAAGAAATTGTGGGCATCCATGGTGTGAAAACTCTGAAGGAGGAGTTCCAGTTATACAAGGATGAAACAGGTGTGGATTTTCAGAAAGGATGCAGAGCCATGAGTCCGATTCTGGATATGTGGGATCATCATGCGAAACCCAATGTCGAATGGAGGTATAGTTCCAAGAAACGTGCGTTTATCATTTTGGCGGTGGGTAAGAAGGGCATACCTGCCATGCAAGATATCATGGTTAGCTATGGAAAATATACAGATACACATCTCTTTGCAAAGTTTGGCTTTACTAATGGTGATGGCAGCGGATATACAGAAGCGAGTATCGCCGTGATGCATCCCCTCCTGGATCTAGGTATGGGTTCGCAGTTCTCGAACTTGATTGATAAAGATGGGAAGACCGTGCCATCCGAGGAAGACCAAGAAGCCCAGAGACAAACTCTTGTGAATTATTTGCGATACGATGATGGCTATGATAATTGCATCTCGAAAGAAAATAACCCAGAAGGTTATAAGTTGAAGCTATTGAAGTTGAGACATTTGCAAAAGATTGCAAATAAGTATGATCGTTGGACATTCAGTATTTCGCCTAGGGATGTAGAGTCAAACCCATCCATATCATCTAATGTCCCCATTACCACTGGAGCTCCTGTCTTTGATCCAAAGAATGTCAAATTCAACGGCAGCAAGATTATTGCGACATGCAGATTGATTGCATTGAACGTTGACGATTACGATGGAAACGCCATAGAAGTCCTGGAAAACGCACTAAAGAAGGATGACTTCATTATCAACAAGAAACAATCAGATGCTCTAGAGTTCCGAAGTTTGACAGTATTATCTCGATTAGTTACAGGTGCTTTATCACGATATCCCAGTACGGTCAAGAAAGATATCGTCTCTTTATCATCGTCGGCTCTAAAATTTCAGAGTAAAGAATGGACTGCTGCGCATACTAGAATGGGGGAGATGCAGTCATTGGAAGCCTTGCGATCCATTGCTGTCTCAGGAGCAAAACAAATGAAGGCATCGGCACAAAGGGAGTTGTCTTCATCGCATCCATCCTTGAATATACATCGTTCTACTTGTCCTCGTGAAACCGCTGTTGAACTGTTGAAAGAGACCCTTTTTAAGCTATAGATTCACTTGAAATCAAAACGACACGGATTTCCAATGGAAATGGTGAATAATCCATTATTTTTACACTTAAACCTACATCTGAAAACAATTTATACCACTTGATTCATACCTTCCTGGTGAGGGTTATTATTCTCGGGCAATGGCTTATCTTCTTCTTCCACACTTTCGAATGAAGTAAAGGATTCGTCATCTGGATCGCGAGCTCCGTCACTGTCGATATCAAGAGCATCAACTCTCTCAACGCCTTCCGAAGCTATTATGGAAATAACTTGATCGGAATGGATCAACCTCCCAGGACCACGCCACAAGGAAGAAAGCTGATCATTGATCTTGCCTCTGACAACAAGTGCGCACAATGTCAACGGAACAATGTACATCAAAGCTGGCTGACCACGTTGCATAAGATAAACCGCAAGATTCGCTAAGAGTAATCCAATTGCATAAGCAATGATAATTTGATAAAAATACCCTGAGAAGAATCGAACACACACGCCTTTCTTGGCTGGCAGACGTTCACGAAAATCCCTTAGACCTCGCCTGACCGCTCGCTGGCGTGCCTTGAGGATTTTTACGAGAGACTTGGATGCATCCAATCGAGCTGCAAAACAGCAAAGGAGTCCAGGTAAGACGATATCCCCAAGCCCCAGCATGCTGAATCCTCCACGGTAATCGTTGATACGAGGGATGGCGAAGAGCATAGGCAACGGTGTGTTATCACATTTTGAATCCAATGGGTATTTCTCACAATGCAACGGGTCTTCCACTGCACCACCACCTGTAGCGACTGTCATCATGACACTTTCGCCAAAGATGTACGGCGTCAGAAATACGAAGAAAATATCGTAAATGAAGGCAGCTACCAAAAGAAGCGTTGCAACCTTGACACTATTCAGTCGGACCAATCCCAGAAATACGATACAAACACATGCACCCATGAGATCTTGCACTATCCAGTAAAACGGGTGAGACTGTACATTGTTGCGTGTGAAACTTAGCCACAGCCAGATTGCGCCTATAAGAATAGCCGCAAGGGAGCTTAAAATGTCCAACAAGTTAACATCACTTCTGCACAATGGCTGCCTCGATAATCCTAACACGCTCAACCGGTTAGAGATAAAGTACAATACAGGATGGATGATGAGTTGAGCTATTGAAGCACAACCCCCACAAACATAAAGTACCCTCACAACCTGGTACAACTTGGTATAGAATAATATCAAGAGCATTGAAGATGCTGCAAATAAGAACATAATAGCATGATGCGCTTTCAAATTCACTACATCTGCTTCTGCCCTTGGTTCTTGTTGTTGTGTCTCTTGTTGAAAGTTCGGCGGCCCTTCTTCTCGCCCCTGTATATTCGTAGGCAAGGTTTGTTCTGGTGCATTTGTAGTTGCATCTACATTGGAAGGTATTGTCGTCATTTCTACTTCACGCACAGGATCATTATCATTTGCAACACGTTGTCCATTGTGTGTTACATCCAGAGAAAGATCATGAACTCCATTGACATCCGTTCCTGATGATGTAATATATGATGGTGGGCTCTCTGGATTGTTACTGTCACTAGCAATATCCGCTGTTTCCAGTATCTTCTTTGCTCTTCTGTACGGTTCTGCGCTCTTCCAGCCCGCGAGCCACGTAACAAACGTTCCCAAAATGCACAAGAGGAAACTAGAGAAGTTGATCTTGGGATACCATCTTAAATAGACAATTGCCGTAATTTGTTCACTTCCACCTCCACCTCCAGTCAGGATTCTACTGAGATTATCACCCTCTTCCATTGTTAGAAAAGTGGCCGTAATATTCACATCGTTAATCTCTTCCTCTTCGTCTCCGCCCATATCCAAGTACATATCCCATGCACAACAAGCTTCCATTAAATTTTGATAGGAGGAATCAACATCGCGTCTATTCGTCATGAGACATCTCTGCGACGGACATATATTTTCAAATGTTCTTTTTTTTTCTGACGACTCCAGTGAGTCTTCTACATTGTGATATAAAGCACACAAGTTTCCATCTTTTTCCGAGCCACTCAACAATGCATCATTGGACGAATCATATGGAAGATTATCGAAGGAGAGTTCATTCATGGGTATCCGGGCTCTTCCATTCCTACATTCGTAATCGATAGTCTTGTTTGGCCATATTACATCATCCAATACCTGCGGCGTAACATCATTTTTGGATCCGTACCTTTCAGCTAAATTATCATAAATGATGACATGTCTCGCACCCAGTAATTCGGCATTGCGTGTTTTGAGCTCGAAGGAGCACTCACCCCTAGGTGCTAGGATTATAATGTCCGGTGATGATCCAAACATGGGCGGCGTCTCGCACAAAAGAGGGTTGGTCTCTGGTGCCAGTTTTATAGGAAGGGGGTAAGAAGCCTCTTGGTACGTAGATGGTTTACCAAAGGGTAATGGTTGGCCAAAGTAAGCGATGGATGCATACATGGGTTCCAAATTCTTGGAAGCGGAATAGAGTTCAATCACGGCACTGGGGGTCACTGCATTTGTGTAGGTTGTCAGTAATAGGATAATAGCCGTGACCATCAGATGGTTTGTTTTAATTGATAATTTCATCCTGGAGCTAGATAGGTTGGACCTCCGATTGCTGTCAATTTCAATGATGTTCAATGTGGGTATTATTAGGTGCGCTAACAGTAGTATCAATATCATGAATGAATCATGATGGTCATCAGTTGGTTGTTCGTTCGTCAATTCGAAATTCACCGGGATTGAATTTCAAAATCGAGTCACGTGTCAGTTTTGGCAGAACTTTTTCTTTTGCACGACACACTCTCTTTCCCAGTTCTCATTTTTGATGCGAAATGTAACAAGCTTGTACAAATGAGTTTATGCTGTCTGATTTTCAAATTTGGGGATTTCCGTGCGTACGATCATTGTAGAAATAACCATCGTTCGAAATGTAGGGCCAGTCTCCGTGCGTGGTGGAGTTCTTGCAAATGTCTACTCTACGTGTAGGTAATGTAATTGACCTCAACCACAAGAAGGTTGGAACAAAGAAGACCGACGGCAGAAGACATTGTCACCGATTCATTCAACATCTTCAAGGTGCACTTATCATCACAATTTGATGATGAAACATATGGTGCTCTTTCTACCCTTAAATCAAAAATTTGAGTTTTAGTTTACGGTAACTGGTATGAAAAAGATAGATGGTACTTTTAAAAGTTTATATGCAAATGATTGTAATTTCAAATACCCTATGTACTTGTATGCCCTATGCATTGCTGGAAA
>Ga0115005_10000843_pt1 | contig 23929 bp, 25 predicted proteins | sample ArcOceMetagenome_FD_87163 | JGI IMG/M metagenome (GOLD analysis project Ga0115005, IMG submission 87163) | Marine eukaryotic phytoplankton communities from Arctic Ocean - Arctic Ocean - Greenland ARC118M Metagenome | ecosystem: Environmental > Aquatic > Marine > Oceanic | place: Arctic Ocean...
CCGCGGTCTTTCGCAGTGCGTCATTAGCAATAAATTAGAGCCATTTAGCTCCTCTGTTGACCCCCATTTTGTATCCGCTCCAAGAATACAATAATACAAATTTCGAATTACCGTCGTACTATTACTTAGTATTAGAAGAAACATCGTGAACAGATCCTAATTTTTGTTTAGCAACTTTTGGTTTAAAGTCTACTGACATAAAAATTTTGCTGCATTCTTCGGAGTACGAAATGGGTATAAAAATTATTTATATTTGTATCACAACTTAAAGCTTATCAAGATATTGGGCGACTGCAGGAACTCCTTCCTTAAGACCCTTACGTTTACGGACAGCATTCACGGTCTCGTTACACTTGTTACCTTCCTCGAAGGGGTTTCCAGTCATGGGCTCCCAATGGTCGAAAGAACACTGAGGGAATGCCTTTCCTCCGGTGTGAGAACGAAGATCAGCAGTGAATCCGAAAGACTCAACAACAGGCAAGTATGCAAGAAGTGTCATCTGGGGGGTTCCAGGTCTCTGCTCCTCGGAGAAAACGTGACCACGACGACGGGTGAGTACTCCGTATACGTTACCCATAGCATCCTGTGGAACACTAATGTTACACAAGTATACGGGCTCGAGGAGGTTAGGCTCAGCAGTCATCATAGAAGAAAAGCACACACGACGGGAAGTAGGCATGATCTGTCCCATACCACGGTGGATAGCATCAGCATGAAGTACAACATCCATCAAGTTGAAACGGATTCCACGCAACTGTTCCTCACAAAGAGGTCCGTTCTGGGTAGCCCAAGCGAATCCTCCAACAACAGACTCCTTAATCTCAAGAAGGTAATTGACTCCCTTGGTGGTATCAACGAAAAGGTTAGGTCCGGTTCCATCAGGTCCGAACGCCCAGATCTTACGAGCCTCGGTGACATCCCATCCGTACTCATCAGCCATCTTACGTCCCTGAAGCTTCTGATCAGCTCCTGGTGTGATCTCGTTATCATCGATAGCAAGAGAAAGCTCAGGTCCGATGGTGTCAGCCTCAACGTAAAGACGGTTGTGCTTATTAGCAGACTTAGCAAGACAAGTCTGGTCAGACTTCGAATTACAAGTCTCACGGAAGGAAACAACGGGATCAGAAACCTTAACCTCGCATCCCATGAAATCGTTCTGAAGATCCTGAAGGCAAATCTCAAGATGAAGCTCTCCAGAAGCAGCAATAATGTGCTCTCCGGACTCCTCGGTGTAACACAAAACCATAGGATCGGACTTAGCAAGACGCTTCATACCCTCAACAAGCTTGGGAAGATCAGCAGAGTTCTTGGGCTCAACAGCACAACGAACAACGGGGGATACAGAGAACTTCATCGTCTTGATGCAGTGAGCATCGTCCTCAGTACAGATAGTTCCACTCTTGAGGAGGTACTGGTCAACTCCTACCAAAGCACAAGTGTTTCCAGCGGGAACATCAGCAACCTGCTCGGTGTAACGTCCCATCATGATAACAGTACGCTGAATATTCTTGACCCAAAGCTCAGTCTTCTTACCAGGAGTGTAGTTAGGTCCCATGATGCGTACCTTCTGTCCGGTGGCAATGGTTCCGGAGAATACACGTCCGAATGCGTAGAAACGACCCTTGTCAGAGGTGGGAACCATCTTGGAGATGTACATACAAAGAGGTGCTCCAGGGGATGTATCACACATACGGATAGCAGTTGCGGTCTTGTCATCAAGAGGTCCCTCGTAAAGGGTGTCAACACGGTAAGCCTGGGCCTTAGCGGGAGAAGGCAAGTGAAGCACGATCATCTCAAGAACAGCATCTCCAGCAGGAAGCCATTTTTGCATAACACGCTTAAGGAGAGCCTTTCCTACGAGTTCCCTCTCTTCGGTCTTGAGCTCAACTCCAATAGCCTTGAGCATCTTCTTCACCTTTCCGTGTTTCTCGTTCATGATAGCCTCGAAAAGAGTAGTAAGGGGGGTAGCAATAAACTGACAGAAAGCACGCTCGAGCTTTCCCTCCTTATTACTAGTGGTCCACACCTTACGCTCAGCGTCATAGAACCAGTCTCCCCAAAGCTTTTGCATCATCTTCTCCTCGGAAACTCCGAACTTGGATCCGTAGGTGGTTGCGAAACGCTTCAAGGTGAATGCCCACTGATGAAGACCAGATCCGAATGCAACGGTTCCCTTAGTGGGGTCAACCTGAACATCTCCAAGAGCTTCATCGTTGTACATGGCAACAATAACGTTGACGGACTCGATAGAACGGCAGAAAGCCTGGTAAAGCTCCTCAGCAGGAAGCTGCTGCTCCAAAAGAGCACGGTCAACCTTGTTTACCATAAGTACGGGCTTTACACGCTCAGCGATAGCCTGGCGAAGTACAGTCTCGGTCTGTACACAAACTCCATCAATGGTATCAACAACTACAAGAGCTCCATCAGTTACACGAAGAGCAGCAGTTACCTCAGAAGAGAAATCAACGTGACCAGGGGAATCAATCAAGTTAATAAGGTAAGACTTCTCAGAAATCTGGACATTAGCGTCAGCATCACATGCTTTTTCCATAGCTGCCTTGTTCTCAGCTGCTTGTTCAGGGGTAAGTTGAGCAATCTCATTTTCACCCATCTCGTACTCGAAGTACATGGAAATACCAGTAGACTTGATGGTAATTCCACGCTCAGCCTCATCAGCACGAGTATCAGTGTAACGAGCCCCTCCTGCAGCCTTGGAAGAAATAATACCTGCCTTCTGTACAAGAGAGTCGGTAAGAGTAGTTTTTCCGTGATCTACGTGAGCAATTACACTCATGGAACGAATGTTATGCTTGAGGTCCATAATGGCCCTCATCTGATCTACTGTGAAATTAACCTGTTTGGGAAGAAGAAAAACAGAAAGTTTTAGATAACATCTTTCAAAAGCTGAAGCGCTTTAATCTCTTTGAGTGCAGATCATGCTTCACCATATTTTGTTGCGATAGAATTGATGAAAAGGTCCAATGCATCGCGATTCAGCTCCTGTGAAAGAAATGATTGTCCAGCTCGAACTCAAGCAACTACTCAGAAGCCGCCGTCATTTTCATCGTCCTGTGTATGTTCCTATCTCATGATAGTTTAAACTCAAAGCACGTACCATCTTGACTGTTTTCCTTCTTTACAATTGCTAAACGAGATGTAAGGTGAGTGTGGGGATTCAGCACAAAAAGATTCACCAGGAGTCTAGCAGTATCTCCGTGAGTAAGCAGTAGCAATCAGAGGCTGCTTCCCAGCCACCAAACAGAAAGGGTTATGAGTGCATAAAAATTATACAAGATTTTCCGCGCCGTCAACGTCATTATGAGTTCCTTCCTCTATTTTGGCTTTATCTGCCTAACACGCATCCATGCGTCATTTGCTTTCACATGATGCTACCGGTACTTCCCGTGACACAAGTGCAGTTTTTTTGACACAATAGTCTACTGAATGTAATTCCCACAAATCATATTTTCAATTTGTCTATTACTTGGAACATGGCTAGATTTCTAAACGCTGCAATTGCAGCACTGGCCCTTCTCCACACTGCAAATGCTAGCATGAACCCACTCATGTTGAGCAAAACAGCTATGCTCAAGTCAATCCGCAAGACTTCGCATGTCAGCGGTCTTTCAGCAATGCCTATAAAATCACCTGCAACCTCTATTGACGAGTGGTATGAAGACGGGTGCGATGAGTTATTACAAGCATCAACATCCTCCTCTAGAATGCGCGGTACTTTCGATGAAAATGATGAGAAGGAGGTTGCCATGTGCAGTGTAAGTTCAAAATGGAACATGATCAAAATCATGTGCATCGTTGCATAAACTTGATTATGTGGAATTGAATATTTGAATGATGGCTAACAATCTTATATAAATTCACAAAACAATAGATGAATCCAGTTGTCAAGAATCTTTGTAGAGGAGCATTCCTCCGAGTGGCATCAGACTTCACGGGAGGAACTGCGCTTGAAAACATTAAATGTCGTGTAACAGCAACCGGTGATGGACCAATTAAAGCAACGAATGACATTTGTAGTGGAAAGGGAGGATGGCTCAATCTTTGGTCTGGAACCCCATCCAGAACTGTAGAAGGTGCACTCCTTGGGGCCGTATTTTTGGTAGGATCGACTGCTACCAAAAAACAGGTTCTTGCCATGGGAGCTGGAAAGAACGTTGCTGCTCTTTGTGGAGGAGTTGTAGGTGGTGTTGTGCAGGCAGTAGTTATGACACCGGCTGGTATGGTATTTACTAGTTTGAATGTGAACAAAGGAAAACCTGGATATGAAAATGATAATGCAATCACTGTTGCACAGCGCATTATTAAAGAAAAGGGAATGAAAGGAATGTATGTGGGAGGAACACCAATGGCTCTTAGACAAGCGTCTAACTGGGCAAGTCGAGGGCTCTTCACAGAACTTTGCCGTACTAACTTGAAGCTCTCAAGGTTTGGACTCTTGGGTGAGATTGGGTCAGGAGTTATTGGAGGAGTTGGGTCATGTTGGAATACCCCAATTGAGACCGTTCGCGTATTGATGCAGCGTGACGTTGGATGCGGCATTCCTCCCAAAACTTTCGGGGGGTACATTAACGATGAGATGGAAGCAGGAGGAGTTCCTACGTTGTTCAGAGGTGTCACACCTCGCGCTGTACAGGCTGTATGGCAAACTGTTTTCATGGTTGTAGTTCCAAATCTGTTGGGATTATAAGTTCAGTACACAACTGTTCTTTCAAACTTTTTTAAAGCCCGTTGATATATATATCAATATTGAATATGGACAAAAATGGAATAAGAATTCAAACAAAGCTATTCGAATTTTAGAGTATATGAAATTAATAAATTTATGATTGCATAATTTGAAGTAATTAGATTCTTCGCATTTTATGTAGTGTTTCCATCTTTGGACCGAAAGATGGTGGCAGGTGATTAGAATTAGTGGCAACGGTATCATATTCAAATGCACCACCGCTGTAAGTGAAGATGGTAAGCTTGCAACAAGCTAGCAAGTAAGTTCTAACACGGTTTGAAAATTGTCCGCGCCCGCGGTCTTTTTCGAATTTGTCCATCGGCAGGCGAAGAAGGCGGCAAAGGCAGGCGGCCGGCGGCGGGCGGGGCACAACACTCCACGTATACAAACTAAAAATAAATCATTACACACACACAACAAACAATTGTCGATAGTACCCAAAGTGTCACGACACATGCGATGCACAACGCCCCCGATAGTTCTGAACTGATCTATTTTGATTCAAAAAAATTGTGCCCCATCTAAATATTACTCTTCATTTACTATGCAGATCGATCTTCCAGTAATGAAATCGACGAGCAGCACTGAGCTTTCATACTTGGCATTCAACTTCGTGTCCACAATTGCAGTGACTGTGATCAACAAAATATGCTTTTCCAAAGTCAACTTTGGGTACCCAGCTGCGCTTTGCAACATTCATTTCCTAGTTACACTACTAGGTGTTGAACTGCTGTTCCGTGCAAAGATGTTTCAAAAGGTTACAGTCAGTCTACGTGACATGAATTTCATTGTCATTGTTTTGGTAGTTGGAGTAGTGACTCCTTTGAATAACACAAGCTTGAAGTTGAACTCGATCGGATTCTATCAAATTTTCAAATTACTTGTTACCCCGTGCGTTGTTCTACTGGAATATATTTTGGACAAGAAAGTGCTTTCAAGGAATAGAGCAGCTTGCTTAGTTGCGGTTTGCATCTTTGTTCTCATCTCATCTAGGGCAGATATGGCATTTTCAACGTATGGAACAGTGTGTGCTTTTCTATGGGTGCCATTGGCAGCAGCTTATAAAGTGCAGTGGGGACGAGTTCGACGAAAGTATAATTGTTCAACGCTTGCATTGATGCAAGCAGTATTACCCTTTGCAATATGTATCCAGGCGGCAATTTCACCTCTTGTTGACCCACCTGGTCTTCTTGAATTTCAATGGACTCGTGAGGCATTCTTTTGGATAGGATTGTCTGGAGTCTCTGCATTTTTGGTCAACTTTTCAGGCTTTCTAGTAATGGGGAACATCAGGTGAGTTCTTCTTAAATGAAGTTGTTCAAATGAATGGGCGCCTTCACATTTTGCAATTTGACTTGAATATGTTTCCTAACCAAATTCAAAATGTTTGTCACGATTTTTCTTCAGTGCTCTTGCCCATGTGCTGCTGGGACAATCCAAGACAGCAATAATTATGCTTTTGGCAACCATTTTATTTGGTTCCAGGTACAGCGCAATGTAATTACTTGGAGCTGCAGGTGCTGTCATCGGAATCGTCCTTTACAGCCAAGTTACATTAAGCGAAACAAATAAGAATTCGAAAGATGAATCAAAAGAGGCGCTGCCACTATTAAATCCTAAAAGAAAGGATGTCTTGTGAGCGCAGCAACTTCAGCTCCTCATCCGTTATCCCTGTGCGCAAGAATGAGTGCGGGCTTGGCACCTGCCATCAATTTGAAGAATAGAGACAATATAAACGCATAATCTCATGACATATTCACAAAGTTGAGAGACAGTGCCAGAGTAACAATTTTTATATTTGGAGTAACAAATACACCAAATGCATTTTACTACTTGAACTTGAACTTGTATGAAATATCAGTCGTGATTCTGTTCGGACTTCAGGGCATATTTTTCTGCGAAAGATCTGTATTAAAAAAACGGTTTACATGGGATTTCATTGTAACCTCCTGCGTTTTGGGGATATGTATGTATCTGAAGAAGCGCCACAGCCAGTGAAAACTGAAAAGTGGGCCACCTACCGACAGGAACAAAACAGAACACTGTCAACAACACCCACCACTTCAAACTATTCTACATGCTTTCGAAACAAAGCATCCAAGTATCACCATATAAAAACTTCACAAAATGGCAAAGAGAAAACGCGGAGGTCAACCATCTGGTGCAGGAAAATCATCTGAACGCACCAGTAATGAAGAAGGATTGAGCAAAAGCAAAAAGAGGCACATGAGGAAAATGCATCGTGCTAACGACGATGGCGGAATCGAAAAACCAGTAAAACAGCAAAAGGTGTCTAACAAATCTGACAGAGCGACAGTTGAAAATAAATCTAAACAGAAACCAGCCCCCGATACAAGTGCTGCGAATGTACTTCCTTCGGATGATAAACTTGATTTGGGGAGCAGTAGCATCCGGCCCAAATCGGCACTCCAGCAGGCTTTCCTTTCCCGTCTTGCAGGGTCCAGGTTCAGAGAATTAAATGAAGATCTCTATACATCTAATTCATCGTCTGCGTTTGAAAGATTTCAGAATAACCCAGAGCTCTTCGACCAGTATCATGAAGGGTTCCGAACACAGGTGAAATCTTGGCCTGTGAATCCCGTTGATGCCGTATACCGCTGGATTCTATCTGCGCATAGGAAAAGATCCAAGGTGAACAATGCAAAGAGGAAATTCAATATTGCAGATTTTGGATGCGGTGATGCAATGCTTGCTAAAAAGTTACTTCAAATTGAGGAAATAGGGAACGTAAAGACAAAACAAGGAAAGAAGGATGACCCACAAAGTGTTTGCCCTTTCAATGTTCACTCATTTGACTTGGTTGCAAATGGAAATCCTCACATAACTCCATGTGATATGGCCAATGTGCCACTGGATGACGGATGTGTTGATGTAGCTGTCTTCGTCCTAGCTTTGATGGGAACCAACATAGCCGATTTCATTCGGGAGGCCCATCGCGTATTGACTCGAGGCGGTAAGTTAAAGATTGCAGAAGTTAGATCTAGATTTGAGTCGGCATCGGGAGATGACCAAGGCAATGGTAAGGCCGGTGGAAAAAATGGTGGAGGAAAACAAAGCTTTAAATACTCAGAGAAAAAAGCGGACGAGTCGCTGCTTGACGAATTTATCGCAGTGATGCAACAGCTTGGTTTCAAATGCAAGCAAAAGGATAGAAGCAATAAGATGTTCTTTCTACTCGAATTCGAGAAGACAGGGAAGAAACCCTCAAAGGATGCAACATTTACAGCAAAGCCTTGCATCTACAAGAGAAGATAAATACCATTTAGTTCTTGCAGGATGTAGTATTATAAATAATAATGTTTTATTCATAATCATGCATTCAAAATCAGTTCCGTTTCAAGAAAATATATTCTGTATTTGAATGAGAGCTTCGTTCTATTTTGAATTTGTACACTGACTGCATTCTAGTACATTCGAACATACAGTAGAGAATAGAATTTTTCTTCAAAGAGTGGGGTCCTCGCTCCTACGGTACGTACCGGAGTAGAATGATAGCACAGGTTATGCATATCTCATTATTCTCCAAACTCGAGACAAAAACGTACAGAGGTACCAAAGAGTATGAACTCCAACCTCCAACCGTCGCCAGTCGCCAATGTTAGTTTACATAACACCAATTTTTGAAATTGTACCAGCTTGAATACTGCGTGTGTTTACGTCCCTTTACAATCACAAGTGATAATAGTGCATTATTCGTATTCATTCATATTCATTCTGAATACTGTCCGAAGTTAATAGGATATAAGGAGGCGACAATGGGCAAGAAAGGAAAGCAATCCTCTGGGACGTCGAAGAAAGCACCAGAATGTGCATGTGATCATCCCTTCACATGTGAGTGTGGGAACAGACCAGAGAGGCCTTCCAGAGGACACAAATGGGATCCAGACAAACAAGAGTGGGGTGGAAAAGGGCATAAGCAAAAAGGGGCATCTGGATTGGCAGCTCAAGTTGGCACTGGTCCACAGACTACTGAGAAAGGCAAAACAACTGTGGCACAGTGGCAGCAGCTGCCATCGTCGCTCCTAGCAGCAGTGTGTAGTAAAGAGAAGAGACCCTTTCCAAAGTACAAGGCATTGAAAACCGGAGGAAGTTTCCTTTTCCGTGTAATTGTTCAGGACGCAAAAGCGTCAAAACGCGGTGGTGACCACGACTTGATTTTGGTTCCAGCCTCGGCAGTTCGGAACGAGGAGCAAGCGAAGGAAGAAGCTGCTTTACTCGCATTGCTCCAGCTCACCCCCAGCATTCCGCATGAAAGAAAACTGCCGGAACCTTATAAGACGACCTGGCTGAATGCTCTACAAGCTAAGAAGGAGAGCATTCAAGCTAAGAAGGAGACTGGAGCAAAGAAACCAACGTTCAAAGCAAACATTGAAGCTGCGAGTGACAATGAAAACAAAAGCAATGCAAAACCGAGCACTTTGGCTACTTCTTCCAATTTAATAAGTGCAAATACTTTTAGTTCATTTAGTGAGAGACGTAAGCAAAATGAAGGTAAAAGAAAGGGTAGGAATGCAAAAATCAGAAAACATGAAGCTTTTCGTATGGCTAATAGAGATGTTCAGGTGTTCATGTCTGCACAAGTACGGAAACAGATTGAAATATTGTTGCGCGGTGATGCGGACAAAGAGTTGATGGGCGCTTTAATGTCTGAGAATGATGATACGATGGCAAGTGACGAAGACGAAGATACCGATATGGTGATGATGTACGTTACCAAGCGTCTGATTCATGAAGGTTTCACGCCATCGCAGTCCAAAGCAGGCTACGTAGCAGTCCTGAAAAATCAATCTTTGGCATTGAAAACCATGAATTCTGAGGAAGACGAATATATGGATAAGTTCTATGATGAAAGTCTGCAGTGGCTTTGTGTTCATCTTAATGAAGACCAGTTACCAGAAGGCTTTGGTAAGTATTTCCCATCTTTACATGTTAATTTCTGCTTATCTTTAACGTAGCCCTGTTACTAACAATCAATCTGTATTGGTTAGATCCTCGAGGAAGAACTCTAGATGTTATAGTTGCTCCAAAATCCAGTAGCTCAACAGTGCTCAAGCCAGATGCAGGCACCAATGGTGGCGATACGAAAATTATCAATGCCGCGAAATTGATTGTGCAAGAATTCGGAGTCTCTCTGGAAGAAGGGGTATGTTTATGCCAGGGAGAGGAAGATGAAGTCGAATCCAACCTTTGGAATGCATTGTGCCAAGCCAATGGTATTGACATTGCTCGATTTGATAATTTGGAAGGCCTAGACGCGGAAGAGATTGCAAGTAACAAGGAAATTGCTGCAGAAGAAACTGAAGTTCTGAAGGCAATTTTTCCTGAAGAAGGAGATCTTCAAATTGTGTCCTTCGCCGACAAGCACAATGAAAATGTCATCCAATTGAAAATTCCTCTGCAGTCGGATGATGAAGAGAATCGTATGGTTTGTATACAATACTATGAAAATGCATACCCCATAAAGCCTCCAAAAGTGCTTATTCGTGGTGGTTGGTCCAACACGAATCAAGGCCTTGGCACAGCCCTTCAATCTAGCCTTATGAAATTTGTGTCGGAGTTGCCAACGGGTGAACCAATGATTTTCGATATTTTCAACTATGCACAGGAAGTTCTTCAAGATGGAGAAAATGGTGTTCCCAGCGGGTCAATAAAGTTTGGTCCTGACTCGATGCTGCTTGCTCATTTAAGTGGTGGTGACAGATACGCCCGGAAAGTGATGCGTACCGCTGACGAGAAGAAAAAGAATCCCCAAAATAAGCGTCAACAGAAGAAGAGAAAAGATTATGGATCGTCATTCAAGCCAAGACCTAGAACAAAGAGCTTCTTTTGGAGTAAAAAAGCAACTGAGACGCCGCCGGCAATTGCATTTCCGAAAAACAGACAGGATATCAAGAAGGCGCGAGAACGCTTGCCTGCAGCAAAAGCTAGAGAGGAATTCTTGGAAGTAATGAGAGAAGCCGATCGCCGGGATCGTGTAGTACTGATCACTGGTGAAACAGGATGTGGTGAGTGTCGTAAATTGTTTTGGCTGCGCATTTTACAATTTTGCCATATCATTCATCTTCATTGTGTTCATGTGCAATAATATAGGGAAAACTACCCAGATTCCACAATATATTTTAGAGGACGCTCCTAAAGATGCGAAGATTATTGTGGCACAACCTCGACGTCTAGCTGCAACAGGTGTGGCCGACCGCGTGGCTGATGAACGAGGAGAGTCGCAGCCTGGCATAGGTTCTGTCGGATATGTTGTGAGAGGTGATTCCAAGATCAGCAATGATTGTCGTCTGATGTTTTGCACCACAGGAGTCTTACTCCGCCAGTTGCAGTCTGAAGGTGCCTTAGAATGTATCACTCATATTGTTATTGATGAAGTTCATGAGAGACATCTTGACACTGACATTTTGTTAGGGATTTTGAAGGAAACTAGACCTCCCCATCTAAGAGTTGTATTGATGTCCGGTAAGGCAGATCACCATTCTAGCATGTGCACTTATGCTGTGGACCATTTTCTAACATTATCTTGTTTCAGCAACAATGGACGCCGACAGATTTGCAGCGTACTGGGGGGAAAATACACCTCGTATGCACATCCCTGGATTTACCCATCCTGTGAAAGATTTTTTGTTGGACGATGTGCTCGAAATGACAGGATACGTTCCACCAAAGAATGGGAAGAAAAAGAAAAAAGGGAACTGGAGTAATAACTCGAATCGGAAGAAAAGTGCATGGAATGACTCCGAGATATCTGATGAAGATGAAGAGGAAAAGAATCCTGCAAAACCTTCCAGTTCTGAAGGGACGCAAGGAATAGGAGGTTCCAACATACCAATAGAAGATTTAGTGAAACGTGTCGATAGCAGTGACATTGATTACGATATGCTATCTGTACTTGTTCGGCATCTGGTGAGAACAAAAGATTCAAATGACGATGGGTCAATTCTAGTCTTTCTTCCCGGTGCTCCTGAGATTAACAAAGCGAAGGATGCAATATTCAAAATTTCTCGAGGAGAAAGAATAGCAATCCTTCCCTTGCATGGTGGTCTCCAGCCTCGAGAACAGAAACGAGTTTTCGATCCTTCCGACTACGGGACTACAAAAGTGATTTTGTCAACAAATGTTGCAGAGACATCAATCACCATCCCCGACTGCACCATAGTCATTGATACTGCCCGGGAGAAACAATCATCATACGATCCTTCAAACCGAATGCCATTACTAGTAGAGAAATTTGCATGTCGCGATAGCTTGAAACAACGGAGAGGCAGGGCAGGCCGTGTGAGACCAGGATCGTGTTATAAGGTTAGTATTGGTGCTTTCTTCTCGCGAGAGTCAATTTCGAAATTGCATTCATATTCTATGTACAAGGACTGAATCTTCCTTCTTCTCACCATTCATCCAGCTTATTTCAAGAGAAACGTTTTCTAAACTACCTGAACACGGAGAGCCTGAAATAAAGCGGTGTGCGTTGGACCAAACTCTTCTCTCGCTTGTATTTTTAGGAGTGGAGCAGGGATCCGGAAATTTTTTGTCGAAACTTATTGATCCGCCATCACAGGCTGCTGTTGATTCGGCAATCTTCAGTTTGGTGAAAATTGGAGCTCTAATCGCGTCCATCGAAGAACGGAAGGTAACACTTACCCCACTTGGCCTTCATCTTGCGGGAATACCTGCCCCTCCGTGCATTGGAAAGTTGCTAGTGATGGGGGCACTTCTTGGCTGTAGATCTGCTGCTTTGGCTGTAGCCGCAGGTCTGTCAGGAAAAAGTCCATTTTTAAGAATAGATCGTAGGTCGATCGACAACGATACAAAAGAAGGATACAAGAATAAGCTCATACTTGATGAACGTGACAAGTTATTTGACACTGTTGGAAACTCTGATCATGCCATGCTTGCAGCGATTTACACAGGATGGGACAGTATTTATGGAGGGGATGGATTGAAAAGAAGATATCTCGATTCGCTCGGTCTTTCGACATTTGCTATGAGAGATATGAAACAATTGGCTAAGCAACTCGATTCAGCCCTTGCCAATGCAGGATTCCGTTCGACCCACGATTCTGACATCAATGGAAAATCGTGGAGAATAATTCGAAGTTGTATAGTGAGCGCATTGGCCCCGGCGCAGATTGCTCGGTAAGTCAGATCACCATTCTAGCATATACGCTATGCTGTGGAGCATTTTCTAACATTATATTGATTCAGCATTCAACGTGCAACGACAAAATATGCCGAAACCTCAGAAGGGGCGGTTGAAAAAGATGGAGAGGCGCGAGAACTGAAATTCTACGCAAGGAGTAGCGAAGATAACTCGTCAAAGACTGTTGTCAAATACTATCATGAGGTGCCAGAGGAAAGAGTATTTGTGCATCCAAGCTCTGCCAATTTCTCTGTTGGCACATATAGCTGTCCATGGTTGGTTTATTACCAACTGGTGAGAACTTCGATGCCATTCATGCGGGATGTAACTGAATGTAGCAATTACGACCTTCTTCTTTTTGGAGGCAGTCTGGAGGTGTTGGCATCAGAGGGGCTCATCATTGTAGATAAGTATGTTCGAATGTCTGCCAATGCGCGAATTGGAGCTTTGATTGGTGCGTTGAGAAGAAAAGTGGATGATCTCTTGTCCAAGAAAATTTCAGAACCTTCATACGATGTTGCCAAAAGTGTTGAAATGAAGCTCATTGTTAAGCTGCTACGGACTGACGGAATGGGGCAGTAAATTAATATATTCTCCTTTTTTTTGCCTTGGAAGTCATTACCAGTTTGGTTTAGAGACTGGCTAGAGCGGACTTATTCCCATTCTGCAATGATATCCGAGTTGAAAATACATCTTATTGACACCGAAGCCTAGTCAAGTGAATCGTTGCCATCTTCTGGTCTCCATTAGGAAGCCGATGTACGCGGGATGCAATAGCTAGTATCTTTGCTATTATTAGTCTGCCGTGGCACCATGACACCGTGGCATCTTAAGCTTGCTAAGAATCACTCGACGGGTAGTCCACGACGAGGCGAATTTGGCGAGCTCTGATGAGAGCTGTGATTGGGTGCAGGTTTATTTCCTTCAAATATTCTTCGCTGTTAACTATGTTATGTTCTCTTACTTTCGACATTGTGATTCCACGTTGCCACTGCATTTCATTTCAAGAGCTTTTACATGCAAGACTTTTAAGGACTAAGAGTCGCATCCCAAAGGAGAATATGCACACTAGTCGCCATATATAGTTGACATCTAATGATTACTATGATTCTGTGTTTTTGGATTGTTTTTTCTTTGTTGCAATGACGCGAAAAAGTTCGAGAGAGGTAGGATCTAAGGTATTTTAATTCGTTTTGAAACTCCCGCCGGAGATGTAGCTCCTATTCTACTGGGGAATTTCATCTCTGAGTTTTTAATGAGACTTAGTAGAGGAAGGAACACCACTACTAGAAGCGCTTAGAGTTGCTTTGAAAAGATCAGGATTATTTGGAAAATATGACATAAATATCGCTAAAACGAATCGAATACTGAACGTCAAAATAACGCAGAAAAGATTGAACTGAAGTTGATCTTCAAACGAGGTACATTATCACAATCACATCCACGGCTGCACTTGGACAAGCTGATCGACGACATTGAGTGAATTTCTCCAGAATCCGGTTGTGAAACGAGTAAGTTTGTCCACGTCGACAATGAGTTTTCCAGCGTAGAGAGGGCCGAGCGCATGTTCTGCGTCTACGATGTTCCGCCTATTTGTGTGCTTCGGCAATGGCATGGAGTGCAATAGTTGTCTTACCGCTTGATTCCCGACCGTAAATTTCGGTGATTCTTCCTTTGGGATAGCCTCCTCCCAGCGCCACATCTATTATTGAAGCAAAAGAATTTGGGTGAGATTATTAGTGCGTGAATGGTACAGGCTGAGTGATCAATAATGTACCGGAACAATGCACTCCACGAGCATTTTATCTGCATCACCAAGCTTCACTATACTTCCATGGCCATAACTTCTTTCAATCTTTTGAAGCACGCCGTCGAGTGCTGCCCTCTTGGCTGTCATATTCTTATCTTCTTTGTTTGCGTCTCCGGAGCTTCCGGCCTTTGCTTTGGCGAAAGCGATGTGCAATTTTGGTTTATTTGTTTGGAAGAGTGAATTCGGCATAACGCTAATGAAGCCGAGAGACAACGTGATACTATGCAAAGTTGGAGTTTTATGGTTGATTGGTATTAGGATCTAGCGATCGATCTAAGGTTTGACGTATTATTAATTAAAAACAAGTTAAGAGTGAATGCTTATCTTCAATCTATCCTCTGGACAGAGAGGTTTTGTTCTTTGTCTTGATTGTCCACTGAAGATGGAAGTACCGCAAGCCATTCATCACGGACGAAGGCTACAATTGCCATCAACAATGCTAAATGGAATCCCACCAACAGCCCCATCTACGGCCCTATCTACGGCCTCATCTACAGAAAAAGGAAACAGAGGGAAGTCGTAAATGGGATAGGGCGTTAAGGTCCCATACTTCCTGGCCATCTCCTCGTCGTCCTGATTATCGAGGTCGACACATTGCTGCCGGACATCAACGACTAGGGATTGTGGTGTTGGTGGTGGCGCACGGCAAGTACCAACGGCCATCATCGTAGCAAGTGTTGTTGTTATTGTCAGGAGATTCCTCTCCTCTGAGGTTTCCTGCGTTTGCCCTACTTCCACTTCTTATTCAAACGAAGACACATATACCCACTAAAAGTAAGTGCTAAAAAGAATACGATTTCATCACCACAAGCCCTATTATGTGAAATTTAATATCAGAAGAAAGCGTTCCTTGTTTCAAAGTAAAGAATGTTAATGTACACTACTAGCTAGACTAATGCAATAGTAGAGACAACTGTGTCCCGCATACAGTGCTCATTCCTCAATTAAAAACATCTTACTATGCATGTTCATCATTGAAAGAACTATTTGATAATGAATCTGTACTCTTGCGTCCATCGCCACTGTTGATATCTTCACCTGACGCAGCATCTTGTTCGAGAATACTAGCGTCGTTAGGATTAGGAGCAATAGTGGCATCGGGCAGAAAAACTTCGCAGGAACCTACTCCTACTAGCCCTTCAGTCTCCTCGTCGCCTTGCATCATCACCATTATAAACAAGAAAGTCTCCTTGCATCAAATCATCCAATATAGCATTGTGTAATACAGCCAAGCTCATTCTGCGTACCATTTCGCTTGCAGTGATTTCTCTTTTTGGTGGTCCGGTGGCGGTGATCTTGACGGCAGTATTGGAATCAGTACCTTAAGGTGGCAGAGGCAAAGGTTCATCCTGTCCCTGAATCCGCTGCTGATTGGTCGAACCTCCATTTGCAATTGAGAAAACTTGGTCTTGGTTGAGTAGCATCATTTATTGGTTCTTCAATGTGGAAATTGTCAAGAAACGAGTCCTACACGTAAACCCACAACAGGTGTTGGCTGACTGCAAAGAAGAAAAACCTGTCGTTTATTTGAAAGATTATCAAATACGCATGAATAGTAGAAAGCTCGTCCTACCTCGACTTGCCAAACTTAGTCAAGAGCAGAGTTGTGGCTTCTTGATCATTTAGGTGAAGGAAGCAAGACACGAATATGGTGTACTGTACTTGCAGTAGCTCCAAACCTGTTTTTTGCGAAAATCCTTTTCAATAACTGACTCAACATCGATCTTACGTCACTACGTGTACTCTTCGATTTCAACATCACCAAACATTGCATCAACAGCACCCTGAAATATTAAACTGTGATCATGGCCCACATTGTTTATCAAAAGGCGTAAGTGAACCTCTTCGCCAAATAAAACTTTGAGAGACTCGAAAAATAAATGACTCCTCTGGACTCTTGTTTCCCCTTGAAAGCCATCATCCTCACATGATCCATGCAAATGATCCGTATCATTACGACCAGCAAGATACACAACATTTCGATTTGAGTACCTTTCACCAACCTTTGCCGTGACTCCATCGAAAAGATCCAAGGTTTTGTCTTTGTACGGTGCATCTAGGCCACCGGGGGCTAGCCCCCATTCCCATCCGTTGAAATTTGGGCAACATTCTAAACGTTCCTTTGTTGGTATTAAAAATTGCTCCGAGTTCAGCCAGCGTCTTTCATCAAGATATGCAAAGGATCTCGGATTTGCAACAAAAACTGCTAACTTTGGCATTTCTGCCCTTATTGCATCACGTGTAGTATTACCACTCCTCAGTTGTCTCGAGACGGAAGTTCCTTTATATATTTCAACAGAATCCCCCCAGAACTGTTGGTTGGATGTCAGCGCCCATCGCTGTGTAAATTGCCCGCCTTAGAAACAAAGGAAGATGGATGCATCCCACGAAGTTAGCAAATATTGAATCGGAATGGAAACTTTAGATCACGTAAATTATGTTCTGAGATAGGAGTATTTGTCCTCTTCTGTACGCATTGCTTCACTTTTTCATACTCACCTGCAGAGTGCCCAGCAACGATAACGCGCTTCAAGTTTACAAAACGTCCACCATCTCCAACATTCTCCATGAACAGTTGAACAATGGAGTCCATCGCATCGTATGAACTATACGTTTCTGACGGTTTGAGAGCATTTGCACCGTATCTCCAAGTATGTGGAATTGGATCGGTTTCATTCCACTTCATCGCTTCTCTGATTTCCATAACTTCATCCGTAATCACAGGAATTGAAAACACACCGTCTTCCACTGCAAGAAATCTAGGTGCAATGACCAACACATTTGAGGGATCAAATTCGTCTTGGAGAGTGGCGACATTCATCATTGAATAGAGATACTCATCGGCATTTCTACCCGAGCCGTGCACAACAACAATCACAGCTTCAATAGTCGATTCCATCTTTTGATGCGAGGTGAGAATAGGACCCATACTTGAGTAATAGGCAAGAACTGGTCCATATCCAGTTCTATCTCCTTCTAAAATTGGAAACCCATAAATGTTGCTCAGTGACTTTGCTGAGCTTGCAGCAAGTTTATATCTCGGCATTGTGATTTCACCACGTTGAGAATCTTTCAGAACACAAAGCGGAGATTGGTCTGTCAATGAAAAATCGCATGTGTAGCCTCCAGGACACGCAGTTGTGCCAAATGATGTCAAATCTCCGCAGCATGTACCTGTCCCTTGAATATGGGGATTTTTTGGAAGGCATCCCGATGCTGTTATACTACTGCTGCCATCGGGTGAAGGAATTGCACAACAGATTGAGTCGTCTGGACATACTCCACTGCCCTCTTCTTTTGCGCAAATATGGGTGCATAGGATCAGACGAGGAATCAGGGAAAATAACAAGATACGGATCAGGCTATGTGCTTTCATGCTGATCTTTTGTGATGGGTGATGGCAGAATTCTAGAATTCATTTTCAATTTGTTTCTTTCTCTCTCTTCACTCTTCACTCTTCACTCATCACTCATCACTAGTCTTCACTTAAAAAAAATCCTTAATCTCAAATCATAAAATGGCCTTCTTTTCCTTCTCCCTTCAACGAGAACCTGATGTCAACAAAAATAAAAGAAGGAAGAACGACTTGATCACAGATCAAAAGAGAAGGCTGCATCACGTTTGACGTTCGAGGAATTGTTATGTTGATGCATTCTGCATTCATTATAAAAACTCAACTTACTGCTAACTAAGTATCTCTAAAGAAGTAACGAAAGCAAAACTTACCAAAGTTTATCTCGCAAAGTCATGGAGCCGCTACCATATCACACCAAGTTCTTCGATGTCATCACGATTCCGCCACCAGAGTCTACCAGGTCTACTCCGCATGAAGACAAGGCCATCACCCCCTTGCAGAACTTCAATTCTATAATGTGCTACGAAGACGCAATTCTTGACGCCATCAAGGATCTAAGGGATAGCCACAATGGATCAAGTATAACCTCCATCAAGAAGCACATTCAAGCATATTTCTTTCATGATAACTATCCAGACCTCAACGAAGAGGAGGCTGAGATGCTTTCCCTAGAGATGAAATGGAAGGACCATCTTTTCGTACAAGCACTGAAATCATTAGTCGATAAGAAATATGTTGACCATTCGTTATGTACCAAGAACGGATCTACTTATTACAAACTGTCGCAGGACTACAAGAAGAATAGAGCTGGAGAGCTCAGGGAGAGGCTTGAGCGCTTGAACCAGTACAAACTGCGCCAGCAGTCAAAGAAGAAAGAGATGTTACGTGTAGCCAACAAGAAAAATGTCCTTTGTCATAAATCAAGAATGAAGAAGGGCCATTTGGTGGAATCACAAGCCGTTGCAATTGTTGGTGGGGAAGGGAAGAGCAAAATGGATTTGGTTCGCGAGAAGCAAAAGGAGAAGCGGAATGCATTACCGCATAAGCTGGGACTACATTCCGACTCCCTTGGTCTGAGGGAACAGCTCAAAATACCTCGCAACAAAATCTACGTGAAAGAAATGTAGGTTTTACTCAGTTTGCATCAAGTTTGCATCGTGTCACTATTTCCAATTCGATATGAATTATTAATTCTGAAAGCTCACTTCTCCTCACCGTTCTCCCTTTTTTGTCATACACAGCATCGGGTCTCCTAAACGGCAGCAATCCCTTTAGAAACGGCAGCCAATCTAGTGATTTCCCCGATGCTTCTTCTCTTTTTTGTTCATTTCGAGCAACTCATCAACTTCCTTCTGCATCCCTTCAACTTTCTTTCATTTGATCATTGTCCACCTTCTAAAAGCTACTACTAATCTAGAAGGTGGAGGACTTTTTTCTGAACGAATAATATAGCAATAATGTATAATCCTGAATCTTTTTAACTCAGTTTGAGCTGACTTGAATGTTGTGTACATTTTGATCCGTTGTAAGTACTCCTTTGTTATTTATTCAATTACTGGTGTTCTCACACACATTGTACGCACTCGTAGATCAAACTGTTTCGATTTGCGTTCTCATGAAGAATGAATAAAATAGCAATTTTACATTGTTTGATCATTAGCTTCTTATGAGCCTTATATTTGAATATTGTGTGAACCTAGAAACGCAGCATTGAAAATTGGTTCGATTACTCCTTGTTTCCATTCAATTACTCTCAGACGCATTGTAGATCAATCCGCTTGCGCCATATTCTTTCAATACAAATGCCGCCTCTTTTTGCAAAACTTCTTTCTTCACTTCTATCCCAGCCTCGCGAAGATGCTCATAGCTTGCCTCAAAGACGGGTCCCTCATTGAACCCAATTGCTTCTGCGTCTGATTTTGTGGCTGCACAGACGATTCTTGATACTCCGCTCCACAAGGTAGCACCCAGGCACATTGCGCAAGGTTCGCAGGATGTGAACAATTCAAATTTTCTGGTTGATTCGCCATCTTCATGTATAATATTCATTGTAAATGACTGCAACCTGCTTTGTGCCAATTGAATTGCCACAGTCTCACCGTGAAGTGTGGAGTTGGAAAGAGAAACTACACGATTGACACCAATCGATACCAGCTTAGCAATACCAGACTTGATATCTCGCTCAAAGATGGCGCATCCGAATGGACCTCCTGTATTTTCAGCAACGTTGCGTGCAGAAAGATGTACAGCTAGTTCCTAACCAAGTGATTGAATCAGAAGTAATAATAGAGTAAAGAAGTGGAGCGAGCGAGTGAGTGACTTGATGGGTTGGTTCGGTTTGAATGGAAAGCATTAGTAGTCATTTTCATACCATCATTTCTTCATCAGTCTTGTACTCTCTGCTGGCAAATTCTTGTAGTTCTTTTCTTGCCCAGTCAGGAAGTGAGATTTCAACTCTTTCATTCAAAAGCAAAGAAAGATAGGTTAGCAACTAAGCATCTCATTTTGATTATCATTTGTAGAAAGAAACCAAATCCCAATTATCAATTGGTATACTCGTGGGACGGACTCACCTGTGAGGTATGTCATGAGAATCATTTCTCTTTTTGATGAATGTGCACAAACCCGCTGCTCCAACGGCTCCCACAATAAATAAGGGAAGTAAGCGGTTGTTAGATGTAGCAGATGAAGCAAGGAATGTCATGGGTTTATTTCAGGTTCGTTTTATGTTAAAGCAAGAGTGTAACTTGTGTGATAACTGCGGAGAGTTGGTTGATCGAACTGACATCTCGCCTACTAGAAAATGAAGAATTCTAAATTCTCAGAACAAAAAAGGAAGGTTGAAGAACATTCAGAAATCCTCTTCGTTTCTAACCGTTTGAAAACGGTCATTGTCTGAAATCTTACAGCAGCAACTTCGAAACTGCAAATAATTGTTGGCTCAAAAATATTGGACAGCACCACAAAATTCATTGTATACATGAGTATTTTGACAATAGTATGTGTACGATCTACGAAGTTGAAAATGGATGGTATCTTCGCTTTAGAACTTAGTACTGTAACAGATACTCTCTACCCCACCGACCAGTTCCCAGTTCGCAACTTATTCGTCACGTCGTACGCTACCATCATTTCCATATTATTTTACTCAAAAGGAAGTTTTGAGTACTTCTCATTCATTCCAGGACACTTTTCCCTAAGATCAAGCATGTTCTGCTGAAGAGACTTTGGTACTTTCATCCCCCCTTGTGCCGTTCTCGAAACACGAGCGTCATTTTCACGCTCTCCAGCGGTCCAAATTCTTCCAGGACCCTTCGGAGATTTCTTACTTTCACGTAAAGCTCTGAGCAAATTTCCAGAGTTCTTTTTGAAGGTATCCAACGAGCACATGCTCTCAATATTGATTGCAAGGAAAAAGTGACCGAGAGGCATTGGCGCAGGCTTTCCAGTTTCTCTATCAATACCGCATACGTCTTCGCCAAACGGTCCAGATTGGAACGCTGTTGATAACAATTCAACTGTTGTGGCCCAACCGTATCCCTTATATCCTCCCATCTCATCTCCGGCGCCTCCAACGGGAGTAAGAGCACATTTTCCAAGAACCATATCTCTGAGGATACCTTCAGTGTCAGTGCGTTCAATTCCGTCGTTATCAACGACTGCACCTCTGGGTGTGTCAACTCCATCACGAGCGTACTTCTCGATTTTTCCACGTTGATTTACAGAAGTTGCACAATCAATTACGAAAGGAAAGTCGTCATCAGATGGAATTCCAAAACAAAGTGGGTTGGTACCTATGGAAATAAAAATAACGAAAACGAATGAGGGAATTTCGTAAAAACTATAGCGGATTTGAGATGCATGCAGTAATATCTTACCTAACATAGGTTCAACTCCAAACGTAGGAGCAATAGATGGACGAGCGTTAGTTCCACTAAATCCAACGCAGCCTGCATCTGCGGCCATCGAAGTGTAATACCCAGCGATACCATAATGGGTACTGTTTTGTGCAGCTACAAAACCTACTCCATACTTCTTTGCCTTTTCAATAGCCATTTTCATACAGTGAGGTCCGATGTAGAGACCAAGTCCAAGATTTCCATCCAAAAGCGCAGTAGTCTCGGTTTCCTTGATAACGGTAATTGGTTTGTTTGCCCATAAGATTCCCTGGTCAATTCTATCACAATAAATTGGCTTAAGACGCCCTAGACCATGTGAATCAATTCCTCTCTTGTCAGCCTCAATGAGAACCTCGCTGCTGATTTCCGCCTGATCCTCGGTGCATCCATAAGAAAGGAACACATCCTTCATGAACTGTTTCATGTAATCAAAGTCCACAATGACTGGTTCAGCAGCTGGAGCTCCATGAACCTTTTGCTTTTTGGAAGGGAGATCGACACTGTAGACAGAAGATCCAATGGCAAAAATGACATCGGAACTGTCGACACCTGGAGCATCAGCGTATGCTTTGAGCTTGGAAGAAAACTCATCCACAATTTTAGGGTCAGTGTGACCACTAGGGTTTTTCCCGATAAGTTCGAGGAGTTCAGTGCGGAGAGTGGCTGCGTCAGACATTCTGTTCAAGCTATGAAGCTAGTCTTCAATTACTGATGGCTTGCTTGACACTACTCAGTAGTTTTGATTTGCACTGATTTCTGACTTCATCATTGGCAATTGGCATTCATCGGGAGGTCAGTTGAATGATGCATTTGAGCCAATCATTTGAGCCAATCATTTTTCTTTCTTTGATACTACGTCATTTGAGGCGCGGTCTGTAGCCTTCTTCCCCTTCCGAACCGGCTATATACCGGTAATCCTGGTTAACTATTCATTATTCCCGGCGGGGAGGCGTCAAGGAAAAGATCACGTCGTTTAGTAAAATACAGTAAGGTCGGCGTGATCTACAAAATATGGTTTTTACAAAATTACGTAGTAATAGTACCGGTACCTACTGTATGTAGTCTGTACTTGTACTACTGCACAATAATTTCAAAATATGGATGTCAAGAGAGAGAGTTGAGAGCATAACCTATAGCTATTAATGGCTAATAAGCTAGTAGTATCATAGTGTGTTTTTTTATTAAGAGCCTAATTGCCCGCATTATTCCAAATTATTAATTATTCTGTCGCCGAACTGGCCGGCAAGCGTAGCCGGGATTGATGATTGATGAGTGATGAGTGATGAGTGATGAGAGGAGGTGAAGTGCAACGTGTCACAGTGAACTGAATTGTACGAATCTGCACGGTTCGCATCATTTTAAAACGCACTAGAAACAAACAGCAAGCATAGAACATACGAAAGGATGTTCAAAAGAGTTTACGAAAGGATGTTCAAAAGAGTTAAATACGATCCTGAAGCAATAACAGCAGAATCATTGTCCTCCGGTGGTCCTTCACCAGCCCTCATTGATAACTGTTCGCTGATTGCGGAAATCCTAAGTTACAACATAACAAACACTGTTGACTTCGCCAAACTTCGACTTGTGTCCAAAGGTTGGAATGACAACGTCCTACCATACATCCTCCATTCTTCAGGCTTTATCGAGATATGCTATCCTCCTCACGACGGATTTATAACTGCCCTACTCGAAAAGAGTGAGGTAAGCAGAGAGGGTCAGCTTTATTTATTCGATCAAGCAGGAGAGGAAATTGAGGACAGCGATATGATTAACGATGAGGAAGGAAACAACAGTTCAGCTGAGGAATCGGAACCTGAAAATAATGAAAAAGCTTCTATTCCTGCTACTACGAGTATGTTTGAACGAGGTGGCAAGACAACAGCACTTCTAATTATATCTGAAATAGGCAACCCCAAGCTGACATTGGGAGATGATGGGAAGTTTCAAACTCGTGCCACGA